>TARA_R100000697_G_scaffold115576_1_pt1 | contig 36700 bp, 45 predicted proteins | sample TARA_R100000697 | Tara Oceans TARA_R100000697 (sample SAMEA2622788) | marine metagenome | biome: marine biome (ENVO:00000447); feature: surface water layer (ENVO:00002042); material: "saline water (ENVO:00002010), including plankton (ENVO:xxxxxxxx)" | depth 5 m
CATTACCATCATCACCATATAAGACACATAATGTATCTGTGTCAGGATCCCATGCTAAATCAGAACCCCATACTCTGTTAGAGTCAAATTGATAATTTGTAACTGTAAAACCATCTGGTGGAATTGTACCAGTAAACTCTTGACCATTTATATTTTTAATATTTGCATCAGTAAGACCATTAATATTTTTAATATTTCCTATTGCTACACCATTAAAACTTTTTACTTGATTTGCCATTAATCCCTCTCTATAACATCCAAGCTAGGACTAAAGTAAAGTGTGTCTGCTGATAAAGCTATACCTACTTTTTGAATAAAATGTCCATCAGTTGTTGATGGTGATTGTGTAAAATTACCTTCTCCACTATGGTCTGCAAATACTGCTTCTCCAATATTACTTGAAAAGTCAAACTGGTCTACATCTTTATAAAATCCTTGTAATAAAACTTTTATGTCTGCATCACTTCCAGAGCTGTTTGCTTCAAGAGCTATACCTATTGCTGGCATATCAGCACTAGCATCTGCGTGTGCTTGGTCAATTTTACCATTACCATCAATGTGAACTAACTCACCAACAGATACTCCAGTCAATGCAGTCATAGTTGCTACCATACCTGTTGCTGTATCATCTGTAATTGAAGCATCTTTACCTACAAATACTGCTTGTGTTAGGGCAGTAAGGTTATCTATCTCACCTTCCATGTAAGTAGCAAGTGTCTGAACTTTAGTTTGTTTCATTGTGCCGCCATCGTTGGTAACAATACCATCATCATCTGCAATGGCATCTGTTCCTACTGTAGTATTACCATCCATAATATTAAGTTCTGTTGCAGTAGCATCTACTGCTGCTAACTTAGTAAAATCAGCTTTTACCAATCCTGACACATTATCTAGTAAATTAAGTTCTGTAGCAGTCGCTGTAAGAGTTACATCTTCGTTTATTTTTGGTGATGTAAGTCTTTTGTTAGTTAGTGTCTGCGTTGTGTCATCACCAACTAAATTGGTAGCAGCAGCAGGTAATACTACTGTTACATTGCCAGAATAAGCAGAATGTGGTGATGCTTGTAATTGCGTGTAGTGTGCGTTTGATGATTCACAGTAAAATCTTACATAAGATTCTGCGCCACCATTTTTAATCGATATTGCACCTGATTCTATGTCTACACCATTTGTACCATCAATTCTTACTACACCTGTACCATGTGGTGTAAGTGCTATGTTTCTATTACTAGCACCTGTTACTATTGCTCTTTCTAGTACATCTAAATCTCCACCAAGTTCTGGTGATGTATCATCTACTACGTCTGTCATAGTTCCTGATGCAAGACCAGATACAAGTGTTGACCTTGTAACTTTTTTTAAAGCGCCATCAGTATCGTCTATTGCTAACAAAGTATCAGCTGCTCCTATTGACGATATTGCAGATAAACTTGTAATTGATGTTGGGTTAAAGTTTGTACCATCTGCTATTAACAACATACCTGCTGTGTTAGTACCCATAAATAAATCATCACCAGTAATTGTCAAATCGCCACCAACTGTTAGATTTCCTGCTGTAGTAACTAAACCTGCAAAAGCTACAGTGGAGCTGGTTACAGTAGAGTTTGGTGTCAATGTCATGTGCGCTACTGCTGAACCACTAATTTCACTATTTATAGTTAGTGTTCCACCATCAGCTACACTAACCTGCCATTTATCAGCATTGTCATCGCCTTGATCTGCTTGTAATTTAAGAACAGCAGGAGAGCCATCATCTTCCGATTTAATAGTAAAACTATCTGTGGCCATACTTACTGTGCTTGTTGTTATATCAAATGCAGTACCACCACCTATAGCAGAACTCATTACAAATACTTCTGTTAGACTTCCACCACTCATCACAGAGTACCTTAATTCACCATCTTCTGAACCATTTGATACATCGTTAGCTTCGGCAGTTATCCTAGCAAATTCTGTTGAATTACCACCATCGTCATTTAATTTAAAAGATACGTAAATTTCATCACCATCTGCTCTTGTAGAATTGTTACCACGTAGTTCTAATACTGCGTTTGATGCGTTATTAGTAGCGTTTTCTACTCTTAATGGGTATGTTGAATTGCTTTCACTGCTAATAAACTCACCCATAGTAGCTTGTACTTCTTGGTCACCTTTAATAAACCTGACTGACGAACCAAAAGTTAATTTAACATCATAAGCTGCTGCTGGTTGGCCACTAAAACTCCATTTACCATCTGAGTTTGTACTGGTAGATGCAACCTGTGTACTGGTGTTTTTAGTCAAAAGTTGTACAGTAGCGCTTGGTATTGCTGCGCCTGTATTGTCAAATAAATATCCTGTTAATTCAGACATTACCCTGCTCCTATTCTAGAGTGATCTCTATAATTTAACGCTTCTCTTATAAAATATTCTGGATTTGACTCTAAGTCAATGTCATCCACAAATATTAAGGTTACACCTTGTGAAGCTAATTGTTCTCTAGCAATTAAGTCTCTTGCTATATTAACTGAACCTTGTTCATAATGATAGTATACACCTTGCACGTTAATTGCTAAATCAGGCGGATCAATAAATGCAAAGTCTATTACTAATCCACCCCTGTCAAGCCTGCCGCCAAACTGTCTTGACTGGTAAATAAAATCTGTTACTGGGCTTTTTCCTAGCCTTAGCAAAGTAACGAAGGTAATATATTCTGGGTAAGAACCCGGAAAATCTGCTGGCGGTTGTAATACTTGTCTTTCACGTGGTTGTGCTATGTCAAAGTCTCTAGTAGTCATTTATACCTGCAACAATGTTATATTTTTAGTAAACCTTTCGTCTGTGCCTGTAAGTTCTAAACCAGATACTTGTGCTACATCAACATAATAAGTTTGTGATGTGTTGTTATCTTTGTAAGTAAACTCTACCAATTCATTAGAATTTATAGCTGTTGTTAAATTATTTTGTAGTTCTGCGGCTGTTTTACCCTTGTATGTTTTCCTGCCTTTTGGCATCATCAAGTTTACTGTTACTTGGAAACCAAACTTAGGCTCTAGTTTTCTTCTAAAACTAAACTCCATTCTTGTTATTGCAGGGCTTACAGTTTTAGTAGTACCACGTGCATAATCCATCTTAAACCTTATTGATTTAAATGTTTTACCTACAGGGTCATTGTTAGAATCAAAAAAGTCTAATTCTGTTACACCATCAGAAGTAATAGCAATATTGCTGCCTGATGAGTCTGTAAACCTAGTGTAGCTTATTGTTCCGTCAGTCTGTGTAGCATCATCAATAGAAAAAAATGGTGTTATTGTCTCTGTAGATGTGCAACCTTGGGTTTCTATTTTTAATTTAATTGCTAACTTGTCAGACGTAATATCGTCAGCATCAAAGTTAGGAAGTTGTATACTACCAGTTTCTGCAAACTCAAATGATGTTGTTTGGTCAGGGTTAATAATATCTTTACTTAAAGTTTGGTAGTACAGTTTGTTACCGGCAGAAAACCATAACCTGTACTCCGGGTCATTGTCGCTTGACCTTAATGCTGTAGAAACAAAAGCTTCTGTAACAACTTCTTCTGATGACGTTCCAGACCACAAGACTTGATAGCCTAGCTCATTAAAAGCTAAAACTGTACTTGTGCCAGTATTGTCTATTACATCTGACCCTAAAAATCCACCATCAGAACCATTTGCACCACCGGCAAACAGCAACCCTTCGCTACCTGACGTGCCGTCACATAAAGCAATTAAGTCGTTGTGTGTACCAACTAGCTTCCTAATGTTGCCACGTTTTTCTATTGGTAGCCCATGGTCTCTGTCAGGGCCCACCACTGTAAGTGTACTTGTATCGGCAACTTTGTACTTGTATACACCTAGTCCTACAGGAAAATATATTGCATCACGCCATTTAACTGTACCTTGTCCGCCTAATGGATGAAACGGAAATGTTACTTCGCTTTCTAAAAATTTAGTGTTTGTATTGTCGTGTACAAATAGTCCTTGTTTAGTATTTGCATACAGTATAGGGTTACCTGCTACATCCCTTCCTACAAACAAGTCAGTTACACTGTCATCTGGCAAGTTTAATTGTGCATCATTTGTCCATGAAGTTCCGTTAGATGAATATGCAAGCAATCCTGCTTCAGAAATACCATACAGTCTGTCGTTCCATACTGCTAAAAACTTAGGTGTAAAAGCATCTGAGTTAGTTGTAGATGTTCCATTGCTTGAAAATGAGTACCCGTCAGTATTGGCTGCCCAAAAAATAAATAGTGTACCACTAATTCTAAAAGTTGTTACATCAGTTGGCGAACCTGCCAATGTAGAAATACTACTATAGTTTAAACCAGCTTGTAATTCATAAAGGGATGAGCCAAATGTTACAAATAGTTGGTTGTTGTAATCGTGTATTGTTGTAATATTTGCAGTGCCAGAAGGCGCATCTAACTCATTGCTAAGTGGCCCTAGTATTAGATGATCTTTAAATCTTAATGTTAAATCACTAAACCAACACCTGTCAGATGTGCTACTATCAATACCTCTTTCTATGCCAATACCACCTCTAAAGTCATCAAATGCTATTGTAGAAACGTGTTGCTGTGCTTGTGGGCTTGTATCACCTACAGTAATCTTTGGCGCAAACAATGATGTTAAAACTTTTCTTGGTGGTTGACTGATTGGGTATCTTACATTGTTTAGCAGTATTTCATTTTTATCTACTACCGATGCCATTATTTTGTTTCAACTCCATAATAAGTTGGTTCTCTTGACATTCTGTCAGCTGCTAATAATCTATATTGATTTGCAAGTGTTCTAGACTCATCAACATCAGTAAGCCTACCACCTGACATAGCTTGCAATAATCTTGCAGCAGCTAAAAACTCTACAGTAGTTGCATCTATTTCACACGTTGCACTATCAGTAGTAAGTTTTGCAGGCGTATCAAACCCAACAAGTTTAATTTTTTGATTAGATATTTTTGCTCTACCTTCTGGTGAAAAGTTAAGTGTTTGATCTTCCCTGTTTACACGCCACAACCAGCCGGGCCTTCCCATATCTTCAAACTCTTCTGTGTTTGATGCTATAGCCTGTATTTGGTTTACCCATATCTCAGCACTATCTAGCTCTGTAGCGTGGTTAGAAACGAATTGTAAAGACTTTATAGCGGTATCAAGCCAAGGATTAGTAAGAGTTATGTTACACCTTGTCCATGTATTTGCAGATAATGCAGGCAAAGACAATGTTTCTCTTGTTGTGCCTGTGTTGTCTGTTTCTCTAAGTTCTAACTCTAAACTACCAGATGACAGTGCGGTAGAACTTTTTACCCAAAACTCAATTTTATCAGTGTGACTAATATCAACTGCACCCGATAAATTTTTGTATGCTAAAACTGTACCATCTGCAATACTAGAGCTAGAGTTTAGTAAATTTAGTGATGCACCACCCTGCCTAAATTCGTTTGTATCTTTTGATACAGTAGTTAAAGCAGGACCCGAAGTACCAGCCACCCAATCGTCAGAGTTAGCATGATTTAACAATTTGTGTGTAACTTTATTTCTAACTTTTACGTTACTTAATATTTTTATATTGTTTGGTATTGTGTAAGTTCTTTCTTTATTTGTGCCAAACAATGATTCGTCTTGGTCAGGCACCAAAAATGTTTGCGACAGTTCTTCTATTGCATCGTTAATTAAAGTATTTACACGCTCAGGTGGCATGCGTTCATCCCAAAGCTCATAAGTATCTGAAGTGGTTGGGGTAAAAGATAAAGCAGTTTGAAGCGCCAAAGTTGTACTACTAGAAGTATAGTCTGTTACTCGCCTGTATTCTGCATCTGCCGTACCAGCATCACTAATAGCTATAAACCTGCCATTGTATTCGTCATCACCGCCAGTCAACCCATTGCTATCTATAACTTGTGCTGATGTTCCTGTGCCGTTTACAGTACCAGTAACCATTGCACCTGTCATTTCACCTATTGACTGACGTATTTGTTTTCTTGTTTTGCTGTTAGTGTTTATTGGCATCAGTAATATAATTTATTGTTTGTACTTTCCATGATTTTACGCTTTTCTTTTATGTACTCACGTATGGCAGCACCCACTTTTTTCTTTTCTTCTAAAGTTACCGGTGCTTTTTTGCCTTGTTTTTTCTGAGCCTTTTCACGAACTTGAACCATCCAGTTCTCAACAGCTTGCCCAATAATATCTTCTAGCCTTGCTTGTTCTATATCTGTTTCGGCAACAACAACAACTTTACCAGTTTTACCTGTTACATGGTCAACGGCTTGCACTACATGAGTTGTAGTTGTGTCGCCATCTTTTAATGTTCCTGAGCGGAAAGATACGTCATGTGTAGCTGAAGGTGGTGTCCAAATGTCCATAATGCTCCTTTATGTAGCGGACCGGATTGTAACTTTATTTTGTCTTGAAGGTCAAAAATGAAACTGGCCCGCTACAAATATTCAATTATTTATGATCTGATACTTAACATTACCAAACCTTTGTCACCAGAAACTGATGCTACTCCCATAGCTGTTCCTATTGGCATAAGGTCGGTTGCGCCAGAACTATCACAAAGTGTAGCTGTACCACTCTGTCCTGATACTTGGGAAACTTCAATAGAGTCACCAAGTGTTAGGGCAGTTGTACCACTAACTGCAACAGAAGATAGCCCAGACGATTGTATCCAGCAGTAGTAACTAGCTGTCACAGGTATGGTTGTTACTCCAAGCGGACCTGTAGTTTGCGTACCATCACCATCAATAAGTTTTACATCTGTGTAAGGATTGTAAACTAATTGTGCTTCAGTATCAGTTGTTATTGCTGTTCTAAGCCCGTCAGGCTCGTCTAATGTAATTAACACTGTAGCATCTTCTGAAGCATCATGTGCAGGGTGAGATTTTATTCTATATATTTCACCTTCACCGGCTTCATCGTTAAATACTAAGTATCCATCTGCGTATTGGTTTTTAGTTAAGTCTGTTGTAGGAACTTCTAAACTTACTTCGGTAGTACCAACTGCTTGTGCAGCTGTAGGCGGTACATCCATGTCGTGTGCTGCTACTAATGCAGAACCATCTACTATCATTCCTGCTGTTGATATTGCAGCAGAACTATTTTTTGCGTACCAGAATACTCTACCATCAGGTAGAACACCTCTTGTACCTAGTTTGTGTTTTTGAGAAGCTGATTCCACCTTCTCCATGCCATAAGCCAAATTTACTGTTAATGGAAATGCCATATTAAACCCCCTTTTAGGTTATCTTAAACAGGCTCAAAGTCCTGCGATCAGTCGAAAAGATTATTCTGGGCTCGTCTGATCTTTACACCCAGTTATTCAGTTTTACTTGAGACGAACTTCCCAGATTTATCTCTAGGAAGTTCATTCTCTTTTGATTCTAGTTGACAGTGCTTACAAACACAAGTCTCAGATGGTGGAAAAGAAAGTGCTCCACGCCTACCTAAATTAGCTAAAGTTGCAGGATCACCGGGCTGGTTTCTCAAAACAGAGCCTTTTGGCTTTATTATGTCTCCACCAGTTGCGCTAATCACATCTTTATGCCAGTACAGGTCAACTTTGGGTTGCCAAGAATCTAACATTTCTTGTTTGTAACCAATGTCTTTTAATTCTTCCTGTAGCTTTTTTCTTTCCAAGTAATCCATCTATTCTCCTTATGTAGTCAAGTCTGCAATGTCGTACGTAGCACCTGCTCCTTTAGAGTCATCAAGTTCAAACACACCATAATCTGATGTCATAACAACTTCAGTAGCTCTTAGTGAAGCATCCCTTTGTCGTTCAACATTTTGTTCTACTGATTCTAAGTAAGCTATTGCTTCCCTAGCACCAATAAATCCAGTTGCATCGTTTGTTGCGTTGATGTTTTCTGCAAGGTTACCATCTTCAAACACAGGAACTCCGTTAAGTGGTTTAATACCACTGTAGAAGTTTCCTAGAAATTCTTGTGAGTAACCCTGTGGAATAGGTTGTCCACCAGCTAGTGCACTAATGCTTGATGCAGCAAGAGTGTAAATAGCGTTAGGGTGGTGTATGAAGTAAAGTTCGTTACCAAACTTGTTTGCTTTAGCGTTAGCGATACATGCACCTAACAAAGATATTGTTAGTGCTTTGTTACCACCAAATTGGTTTGAGAACCCAGAGTACAAGTCGTGCACATCTGTGTCCTTTTTCCTAGCCATAGCATCCCCCATTTGTCTACCGACAATTGTAAAGACGTTATCGTTTTGTTGTCTTAGTAATTTATCAGTGATGATAATCTTAGCTCCTACTTCTGATGCTGTAAGATCAGTAGTAGTCATTCCGATTTCTTCTTCATCGACAATGTCTTGACCATCTGTTAGATCGGACATTGACATTGTGCTTACTTTAGGCACAGTCACCTGCTTTGCACCTTGTGAAAGATTAAACTTTTCAACAAGTTGAACAGCTGGCGCATTGTGCTCTTCAGTAAATCTAGCTGCTGCTAGAATAATATTCTGGGCATTTTCTAAGTTCCCAGTAGTATTAGTTTGTGCCATTTTGCTCCTTAATCGGAGTTTATCTGCCCATCATTCGCCTTACGGCATCTGATGATTGTTGGCTTCTATCTCCGCTTAAATATTTTTGAATTAAACTTTGTTCATTTTGCGGACTGCCATCAGCTGCAATACTTTCAGCAGTATTGTGGCTAGGGCCAGAACTAGCAAGTTGATTGCCAGTTTGCACAAGTTTGCCAGCTACTTTAGCATAGTTTTCCATTTGCTCAGGTGTTGTAAAAACATCTAAAGCTGACGGATCAATGCCATATTGGTTGGCTATTTTATGTTTTGTGGTTAATCTGTTTTCTTGTTGGTTCTTTTCTCTTTGCTGTGCCAATCTTTCTTTTTCCTGATTAAGTTCTACCCTTTGCATGTAAATAGCTGCTTCATCAGCTGCCTGACGATTTGCCATTCTTCTTGCGGCGTTTGCATCATAACCTTGATCTACATAGTCAGCTGTAAGTTTTTCTGCATACTGGACTTTCTTTTGCTCAATCATATTTTGAGTTTCCTGTTGGGTAGCTCTTTTATTTTCGGCTTCAAGTTGTTCCATGCGTGCTTGCATTTCAACTAATTGCTTTTTAAGTTTATCTTGGTTCTTGTGCTCTGCACTTTGTAGTTTAGAAACTTCTTCTGGTGTAAAGCTTTTTTGTTCAGCTTCAGTATCCGCAGAAGATTGTTCGTTTGATTCTACTCCACTGGGCTCTTGCGCCTGATCCCCGTCACCAAGTAATGCAGTTTCATCACTCTGAACCTGTGTAGGCTCAGAATTTTGTGGTGCTTCTGGTTGAGTTTCAGTTGTGTTTTCCTGTGAAGGAGTGTTATCTGTCACCATGTATCCTCGTTAATAGTTTAAGTATATGATAATTTACGTTAGTCTTAACGTCAATCACTTAAACTCAGGAAATAATTCTGGTTCTCCAAGGGCTTCACTTAGTGTTGGCCTAGGTGTTGGTGTAGCTACTGGTTCATTTCTTTCTTGCCTTATGTCTAATAGTCCATCATTAGGGTTCGGGTCTAAATATTTTTTGTAAATGTAAAGCCTAGCTAAGTTTAAATAACCAGCATTGCCACCTTTAGCTGTAATTCTTGCTTCTCTTATTGCCTTGTCATACTCCGCACCATTTAGCGGGTTGTTAAAGTCACTTAGGTACTCGTAGCCCGGTGCATAAGTTTTTCTTGCTCTGTACTCTTTAATGTATTCGTTTTGTTCGTCTGTCCATTTCTTTTCTTGTTCTTCTATTAACTCCACAAACAATGCACCATCAAAAACTTGGTTTCTTACTGAGTTGTCAATTATTTCGTAATAATCGTACAAGGCAGCTTCATTTTGGTTTCTAGGGTCATTTCTTGTTTCATCAAGAAAATCAGCACCATTAGTTTCCCTATTTTGATCTCTTCTACCCCTAATGTAATCTGCCGTTTCTTGGCTGTCTCTTCTAAATTCACGTATGCTTGCTGCTGTAATGTCTCTTGGTTTGCCATCTACTGTGTAAAACAACTGGTTAAGCAAACTCATTTGTTTGTAGTAATACAAAGCTTCTATCTTAGCTGCTTCTTCTCTGTAACCACCAAACTGCATAGCAGATTCTAATCGCACAAGTTCTACACCCGGATCGTTGTTAATTTTTGCCAATGCAACTGCATCACCTTCGTCTAATATTTCACTGTAATCTTTGCCATAAAGTTTTTGAGATATTCTGTTTCTTTCGTTATTTAAAGTTTCTGGGTCTTTGGCATTGAAACCTAAAAACTCAATTATAGACCAATACCTTGGTTCGTCTAATGGTATTCCAAGTTGTTCTTTAGTTTCGTCACGTTCAGCTACTAATGATTCACCTAATTCTTGTGCAATAATAGGTATTCTTTCTTTTGACAAAACGTAAAGTCCATTTGCAGATACATCTATTATTTCGCCATCATAGGTTCTAATTTCACCTGTATTAATTAATTCAGCAAACGATAAAAGACCATTAAGACCTATACCTGCTTTACCTTCAAGCAACCTTATAAATTCATCATCTATTTTTTCAAAATCACCTTTGTTAGCATGATTTGAGCTTCTTGCAAAAGTTCTTAAAAATGGATGATATGCACCATAAATTGGAAATTGTGTGCCATCTGGTAGTACAGCATGCAGGTAATCACTTCTATCTGGGTTGTCTATGTTCATCATTTTACCTGTGCTTTTATAAGTTATTGCTACGCCAAGTAATCCCATTCCGCCAATAAAACCAGCCATTGACCTTCTTGCATATCTACCAGCTTCACCACCTCTAAAACTTGTGTAGAATTGTGACATAATTGCTCTAAAAAATCTTGCAGCAAACGCAGCAAATTGTTCAAAATCTGCTTGTTTACCATATACACCAATTTGTGCATAGTTTTCTGTACCAACGTCTCTTCTAATAGCACTGCCTAAATCAGCTAAATCTTTCCTAAACCTGTCTACATCAACGCCATCTTGTTTTAGTGCATTTAAGTCACCTAACAACTCTGCCCTGCTAGCTATACCATGTCTTTGCAATAGTGAAGCATCCCTTATACCCGGTAAAAAACTACCAACTCTTCTTGCATTTTTTTGCAAATCACTTATCTTTTTAATTTCTGTTGCTGCTTTCCATAATTCCACTTGCGCCACAAATACAGCTTTTTCAAAAAATTGATTTGTAGCATCAAGATATGCACCAAGAACTGGTATTTGTGTTGGGAAGTTTGAAATACCACCTGTGTACATAAATTCAGTTGGTAAACTAACAGCTCCCCACTTTATGCCAGTAACAACAGCTTCATAGTTTTTTTCAATGTAAGCGTAGGGGCTTTCAACATGTTTTATGGTTGAGTTAAACATTGCTTTGGCTAATATTACTGGGTCATTTACAATTAACTTACCAAGCTGTATACCCATAACTGATAGTTCACCAGTTGTTAAAAACGCTCTTAGACCTTGTATAAAATCTAATGGCGGGCCCGTAATTGAGTTTTTGTTTTGTGTGTAATCAAATAAATCTCCAAAATTTTTCTGAACACTTTCTTCTACTTCTTTTGGTATTGGCTTACCTAAAATTGTAGACTCACCATATTTTGTTCGCATAAAGTTTTGCCTTATACCAGTTTCTCTTTTATCAAGTTCATCTTTTCTTGCTTTTAAATGAACAACAATAGGGTGCTGAGTTTGTTCTTGTGCTAGTAGTTCTTGATATTCTTGCTGTATTTCTGGTGGTCTTGTTTTTCTTTTTTCAATAGCATTTATTCGCCTTCTAACGCCATTATATGTAGCTAGCCTGTCGCTTAATTCTTTTTGTATTTGTGCTTTTTCATTATCTAGTTCGGCTTTAATTTTTGACTCTGCGTAAATATCTGACCTTCTTTTTAGTGGCGCTGTTTCTTCTAATCTTCTTTGCACTATTGATCTTCCAAGCAAATCAATTCCTTGGTGAAACCTAGATTGCAACGCATATTTAGGGTTCATCACAACTTCGTAACCTTCATCTAGTAAATCATCAATATCTTCAAATAATCTATTTTTTATAAAATCTGTTTTACTACCTTGCACACCACTTGTTCTGCTTGCCTGCAACCCTAAAGTATCCATTATTCTACTTGTAAATGATTGCTCATTCTTGTCAGGTCTTTTGGTAACAATTCTGTGAAAATAATATTCTTTTTCGTTAGCTATGATTTTTGTTTTCATACCCGGGTCCTCAAATTTTAACCTGTCAAACAGTTCTCCTATTTTTCTATACTGGGCATTTTGGTGTTTTTGTATTGATTCAAGCAAAGCTCTTTGATCTTGTGTTAAGTCATACCTGTTATAAGATGGGTGTTTAGGGTCAAGTGAATTTACAATGTCGTGTATTGTTCTTGAGTAAGATGAAGCATAAGCGTTGTTGTCAATTAACCATTTCTCTCTAACTAAAGTTCTTTCGTAATCATCCATGTCAACATTTTCTAGTTGCCTTTTATCAAATTCATACCTAGCTATTATCTTGCCTTCTTTATCTTTTGCTACTAACTTGTCACTGTATTTTAAATTTAATGCTTTACCATCAAGTTCTTCACCAAAACCACCAAATATTATTTTTTTAATCCTTTGACCTAAAGGACCTTTTCTAAATAATTTTTTACTTAAACCACTACCTTTTATGTTAAACATAAAATGTTGTTGCATTGAGTACATAATTCTGTCTATGTAACTATCAGCTAATGCCATTTCTTTTTGTCTCCACATTTCAAACTTAGCTCTTAATATTCCTATTTCGTCATTTGGTCTATACAGGTTTGGGTTTACAAATTTTAAAGGACTAAGCACTGCTCTACTAATAGAGTTAGACATAAGCCCAGCAATTTGTTTTCTTTGTGGTTCTGCTAAGTTCTCCCAATAAGTGTCAAGGTTTAAGTTGGTATCGTACTCTAACTCACTTGGGTCTATTGGTGGTTTTTTATTGTTGTAAACATCAGCTTCGTGATCTGTTTTAGTCCTTCCTCTTGCATCAAGGAAATCAGCTGTTAAAGTTCTTTGAGAACCATCAATTGGGTCTTTTTTATCAAGAGCTTTGTACTCACCAACATCTTTTGATTTTGGCACCAATTCTGTTTTAACTTCAGCTATTTGGTCACCACCTTGTAATTTTTCTACATCACTTGGTGGTTTCTTGCCACTAAACCCTTGCTTAGTTGCTTTAGCAAGATTCTCTGACGTTGCTTCTTCAAATCTTTGGTTTGCTTCATCGTAAAATCTTTTTAAATCATCTTTGGTTTTTATGTTAGCCTTAAACTCTTCTTTAAACTTTTTTGAATCATCTAAAGCTTCTTCAATTGGAACTACTTTAATTACCCTAGCTTTGTTGCTAATTCTTGGCCTAATAAAAAATTCGTTACCAAAACCCCTGTCTAAGAAATTGTAATCTTTTGCAGGTACTTGCGACATATCTACAATTGCAACGAAATCCCTAGATACTTGCTCACCTTTTGATGTTACCTGTTTGTTGTAGAAGTCATTCCAATTTTCTAAGTCAGATGTAATCATTAGTGCACCCTTGTGTGGTTTGCTTCCAGTAGCTTCTTTTGCTAAATCTTGTGGCCCTTTATCTGGGTTTATCCAAAAGTTTTGGTCTTTGGTTACATGATAGTATCTACCATTTTTAAATTCTTTAAATACAGAGTTTTCAAAATCTTGGTAGTTGTCATATTTTTGAGCTTCATTAAACAAACCACGTTTCCATGTAGCATGTTTTTGAATTTGGTAATTGTTTAAAATCCTGTTTATAGCAGTTTTGTATTGAGATATAATTTTTAAATTACCTGCTATTTTTCTAGTTTCTTTTAAGTCTTTTAAAACTTCTTGCAGTTGGTCGTATTGCCATTGTGAAATTTGCCTACTGTCTAAATTAATACCAGTAACTAAAATTTTTTTAATTTGGTCTCCGTATTTAGTTCTTATTGTTTGTGATGCAGCTTTCTTTTTACCTGACCTATCAGTAATTTTTGGTATTCTTAGAATGTCTGCCCATTCATCACCACTAGCATTTTTAGTTAGACCAGCAAAAACAGAATTAACAAATCTTGTTTTTTCTTGCAAACTATCAATGTAATTTTTTCGTAGTGTATCGTTACTTATATTAAAAAACTCTGGTGCTGGTTCTTGATCTGTAGTAACTTCAGTTGTTTCTGTTTTCTTTTTTGTTAAATCTTCAGCTGTAAATTTTTGTTTTCCTGTGCTGTCAACTTCCCCAGCAAAGTATTTAGGGTCGTCAAGCAAATTTTGGGTGATTGAGTAGTAACCTTCATTTGACTCTGTTGCTTTTACAGCTAGATCGCCAAGTTCTTTTAATGTAGTATTCCTGTATTCGTCAGTAATTGACTCAACATTTGTATCAAAATGCTCAAGCGTACCCCTTAACTCTCTTATGATTGCTTTCCACTGATTTTCGTTAAATGTAACAAATCCATATTTTTCTCGTGCGTTAGCCAATCTTGTTTCTAAAGGATCAGTTACGCTTCCTTGTATTTGTATTCTACTTCTATCTAAATCAGTAATAATGTTTCTTAAACGAATATCATTTGTCCTGCTAACAAAATCTTCTCCAAAAAACTTTTTTGCAGAAGCAATAGTATCTTTCCATTCAAGTTTAATTGGTGGTCTTTGTGGCTCACCAAATTGTGCAACAGTTCTGTTATAGTTCTGTATGTAATCAAGAAAAGCATCTTTTGCAAGCTGTCCTCTTGCATGAAATTGTTGTTCCTTTGGCAACTTTCTAATTGCAGTCATTGCTTTTTTTAATTCATCACCGAGCTCGTTGTAAATATTACCAATGATGTCATTTGGTGTGATAGCTCTCCTGCCTTCTAGTATTTGCCTGCCTTGCCCGTTTACTCTCAGCGGAGTAAATTGTTCTTCCATTGTTTTTGGAAAAGGGTTCTTTGCATCATCAAACTTTACTTTTTGGTCACTTAGGTAGTCTTGCATCTTTTTTATTAACTCACCAGATGTTTGCAAAGTGTCATAGTAAGTGTTTTGTATTAACTCAATTTGAGCTTTGTGACCTTCAATTATTGATTCAATTGCAAGCTTGTCACTGTCACTAAGTTGTAAATATTCTTGCGATTCTGTAATTTCTGTTTTCAGTGTTTTGTAAACATTGGCGTTTTCATCATCCATCAGCGCTTCAACATAGTTTTGTATATTGTTTTTTGGCGATTCAACATCATATTTATTTAATATTTTTAATAATTCTGTTGTTGATTTACTTGTTTGCAACTTAGTATCTGCAAATTCTTTTTTCATTTCTTTGATTACAATCGACAACGGGTCTACTCTTGGAACTATGTTTCCGTCAGAACCACCAGTAATTGGTCTTTCAAAATACATATTTAGTTTTTCTAAATATTCTTGTGTTTTCTTTTTAGATAAGTTGCTCCTTGTGCCCGGTATAATTGAAGATACCTGTTTTACTCCTGCTCTGCCAAGACCATAGCTAATTTGTCCACCAGCAATACCACCACCTGTAAGGGCTAGTGCTCCACCAAAGCTTAACAGTGCATTTGCAACTGGGCTCTTTTCTCTAAATTCTGGGTTGTGTTTTTCTATAGCAGCATCAATACCACGCATACCAGATACAAAAGCTGTACCTAGCGCTAGTTCTGAACCACCCCTTTGCAACATTCCTTTTAGGCCCGGTGTGTGGTAGCCAAAAGGTTTTAGTACATTACCAACTGCACCTTTGAATCTATTTTGTTTGGCTGGAGAAGTAATAACTTTATTGTTTATAGGATAGGGCCTGTATCTTGCTCCTAAATTAGCTTGTACAATATCTTTATTTATTTCGTTCTTAGCGATTGCACCATAGTTTTTATCATAAACTGTTTGCTTTATAGCTCCACTAACACCGGTTCCTGTAGGTTTTGGGCTGTATGCCATCATAGCTGCAATTGTAATATGAATATCAAGTGGTGCAGTGTTTTGCCTAAAAGACTCAGCAACAAAACCTGCTTCCGCACCAAAGTTTTCAGTTACATAATTAGTAAACTCTACTGGTAACACAGGTTCTAAATATGACTTATCTAACTCTGAAAATATTTCACCATCAATTTCTTCTTGCTTAATGTATCTTTGATATGATTTCCCAGCTATTTCCCCAAACTCTGGCAAAGATATTATATTTGCTAAGTTGTCGTTAAACTTTTGCACACCTGTCATGTGCTTTTGTCTTTCTTCTTTGTTTTGCTGTTTTGATTGTGTCCACTCTTGTATGTAATCAAGTGCAGGAAAGTAAGTGCCGGGGTCCAACACTGTGTTTAGGATTGGCACTACTATGTCGCTTGATGGTGCAATGTCACTTGAGAATTGTTTTACTGGATCAGGGATGCTGTCAAAACCTTTTTTTACAGCATTAAAACCATAATTTAATCCTCTTTCAGCACCTATTCTTAAAATGTTAAAATTAGATGGTGTTTTTTGTGCTGTGTCATAAGCATCACGCAATCTTCTAATTGTTTGATCAGTAATTTCTTTTCTTTTACGTTTTGATTCAGAAGTTGAAAGGTCTAAAAAATTTTCTGTTGGTACGCCTGTATAGTTGTTAGTACCACTGCTAATGTTGTTCCATGTTTGTCTTAGAAAGTTTCTAAACCCTGAGTCTGTAGGTGTATCTTCTTTTGGAAATCCCATTTGTCACCTCTAAAAACCTGTAAATGAAAATTGATAAACGCTTTTCCTGTCTTGTGTTTGTTCTTTACACTTTGGGCAGGTTTGTTTTTCTTCCTTAAATGATTGTGTTATTACTTCAAATGTATTAGTTTCGCAGTCTTTATTTTTGCAAATGTAATCGTATTTTGGCATTAATCTGGCTTCCTTGCAACTTCCCCCATTAACACTTCTATATTACCATCAACTATCCAGTTAGCGCTTGTCACAGTGCTTGATACTGTTAATGCTTTGCTAACTAAAGAGTTGTCTCCACCTATCCTGTTAAACGTAATTTCTAGTTCACCAATGTCTAATTTTTTTAAATCACAAGTTCCACCACTAGAAACAATGTTAGTAAGGTTTAATTGGTTGACGTATGTCTTAGATGATGACATTGAATCTAGTGGCGATATATGTAATCGGTCATACAAGCCACCTTCCGTTTGAAGCAAATCGCTCATGAAATACCCACCACTTACTCGTAAGTTAGGTATAGTTGATGAAGCTGTCTGATATACAGACAAGCCATCTGCTTGATTATCTTTTATTGTAATCTTGTTTGCGTTTATGCTTTCAAGGTTTAATGTTTTACAACTGTTTCTGCTAAACACAAGCTTGCCTATCTCAATCCTAGTGTTGTTACCATCAATAAGGATTGCTTCTGTTTTACTATGTGGCAAAGCTGATGGTTGTCCATTACTTGCATAAGATGTACCTATGTTTACGTTTGATATATCAATTGTTTCTACTGGAGTGTCGTTTAACAGAACCCGCAATGTATTAGTAGTTATCTCTTCTTTAAATTGTTCTTCTAGTTCAGAGTTTGGTATCTCAGATGGAGCAAGATAAACACCTGCATCACGATTGCTGAACGACCTTTCCGCTAAAATTGTTTCGTTTACAACCACACCAGTTCCAACTGTAGAACCAACTGCTAAGAAAGACATAGCCATCTGTGGACTAAATCCTAACTTAAGAAGTAAATTGTATGGACTTGCCATAACTTGAAAGAACCTATGCCATTTCTTGCTCTCTTGATCAAGGTAATCAACCTTAGCCATCACATAATCTCTGATAATAAGGCCTTTCCTGTAGGCTTGTATTGCCAATAACACAGGAGAGTACAGAATAGAAAATATCATTCTTTTAAAAGCTTTTGCTATTTCCAAGAAAAATTTGCCAAACCCTTTTACAACTTTGACAGGTATTCCTAGTATCCCTTTAATTATTTTTATTATTTTTTTCATTTTGAATATACTTCACCTATTACAATTATACTTGCCAAACACAAACCAAGCAAAGCTGTTGATGCAATAAGTTTCTTTTTTGCTGTGCTTTGTGTTTTATTTTTACCTGACATAGGTTTAGTAGCCTGTCAAAAATCTTGTTCTTGGAACTAAGTTTCTTGTGTATGGGTTACCCATTTGCCTGTATATTCTGTCAGTAAATGGTATCGTGCTTCTTCTATTGCCAGTAGCAGGGTCTGGTGTTTGACCTAAGAACTCAGTAAATCTAAGTGATGGCTGTTCACCACGTAATGCTTGTGAACCTAATTCTGCAAGAAACTCATTCTGTACATCTTGAAAAACATTTTCTAGTGCTTGTTTTTTTCTTTGACTTGTTGGTAAATTACCAAATAAATTTTGATAGCCACCAAAGAAAAGTGATCTTCGGCCACTTTGTGAATCTTCTAAATAATCTAAGAAAGGATTGTCTGCCATTTAACTACCAAAAAACTCCTCAGTTATACTTCCATCAGCTCCAACTTTTCTTTTCTTTAAACCATAACCCCTGCCAAGTTGGTCAATTAGTCTTGCAGGTGTTCCTTCTGTACCAAGTCCTGTTCTTGCTGCTTCTCTTATTTGCAAATCACCAATGCTTGGCAATGATCCTGCAATTAAATTAAATCCTGTAGAACCTAATTGTCCACGTAAAGCTGATTGTGCTAAGTTTTCAAGACCTCTGTTAAACTGTTGATTTGTTCCGCTAGTAATCGCACTTCTTAATGGGTCAGCTAAAACTTCTTCTGGTGCACTTGCAAGCTGGCTAAACAGCCTACCTGACCTTCTTCTTAGTTCTTGTGGCGATATTCCCCCAACAAAATCTTCAAATGTTGTTCCTTGCCTAGCTAAACCTGAACCTTCCATGTCAATACCTTCTAAACCTAGCGCATCTAATATTCCTGTGTTTTCTGTAAGTAAATTATTTGCTAAACTGCCAAGCCCGTAAAGTGTTTGGTATGCAGGTGAGAGTGAAGTTAAAAAGTTTTGAAATCCTGTTCTTGGACCTTCAGCTGTAAAATCACCAAATCCTTGACGGCCTAAACCACGTAAAAACGCCGCTTCAGTACCAAGTGGTCCTACCCCTTCAAGAGTTTCTGGTATACCAAGCGCTGCTCTTGCAGCTGACGAAGCACCAATAAGTGCTCCTGCATCAAAATCACCACTGGCCATCCCGCCACCACCAAAGTCTCCTGTCATCCTAGAAGAACCTTGAAATGCTGCGGCTGGAAAAACATCTATATCTCTTAATATTTCATTGTCAAAACCTGATGCTTCTCTAATTACATTCCCATCTTCATCAACAAAAGCATTTTGCTCACTGTCATATCTTGTGCCATCAGGTAAACCAAACGTGTCTAATAAATTGTCAGGTAACTCAAAAAAGCCAGTATCTTCAAAATCTTCTAAAAGCTCTTGCAATCCATTATTATTACCACCACCATCATCACCACCATCATCACCACCATCACCACCTAAATCAGCTGGATTCATTCCAAACAATGTTCTTGTGTCTCTACCTTCTGATGCTAGTGTAGGTCTAAATTGTGTTCTTTCATCTTCTGGTAGCAACTCTAAAGCTTCTTCTAAAGCTGATTGAGCTAAACCTGCTGATGGAGCTAATTGTGTTAAATTTTCTCTGGTTTGCTCTGGCGCATCAAATACTGATTCACCGACAGTTATAGGAGCATCACCACCTTGCAAAGTTACAGACCTAACTGAATCACCTGCTTCAGCTGCTTGCTCATTGGCAATACGTGCAGCAGTTATTTGGGAATTTGGTCCATCAGGCACATTAACATCAAAAGTTGAACCCGATCCTAATGTAATTGTATATATTGCCATTATGCTCCTCTTGCACCCGGTCTTGGTTCACCCGGTGCTCGTGTATTATTTGGCGGTGTAGTGCCACGCATCAAATCCAACCCTATCGCCGATCCCGGCACAGCACCATTATTTAAGTTTAAAACAGAATTATCTGGATTTCCACCCCCTTGTGGTGGTGGCATAGGTCCTTCTTGTTCCATGCCCTGTTGTTCTGGTGGCATATTAGATTGTTGCAGTGTCAACATACCTTGTAACATTTGTATTTGGAATTGTATTTTTGACAACTCGTCTTGCCTTTTCTCTTGGAGTAATATTCTTTTTAGTTGTTCAAGATAAAAAGATGCTTCTACTTCTTGCCCTGTGTCAGTCAAACCTTCCCAGAAAGCAAATGCTGTAGCTTTAGGTTCAGCAAGTTGTGCTTGTTGTGCAAATATTTCTTTTTTAAATGAGTCAGGGTCCTCAACATCAAGTATTTTATCGTAAATGTAACTGTCTGGTGCCATTGGAGTAGGGCCTTCTCTAAGCATCTGTGCAGTTGAGAATCTTGCCGGGTCCTCTAATCCTAATGTGTTTTTGAAATGCACTGACAAGTTACCAGCTTTTGCAATATCTTCTGGCTCAACTTCTTCGTCATAGAACTCTTTGAGCTCTTCCATTTGACCTCTAAACTGTATTGTTCCGTATTTACCGCTTTGATACTGCCATCTGGTGAGCTGTCCTATTTGGTAAAAAGCATTACCCAAAGCTTCTAGTCTGTGTAAAATTTGATGACTTGCTCCTGATCTTAAAATATTGGCTGCGTGTCCTGACAGCTGAAATTGTAAATCACCAAAGACTACGTTTGGCAATGTACCTTGCTGGAAGTCTGAGTTTACTAATCCAATAAACTGACCTGCATCAGCAATTAATTTCATTTCTGGTGCCAACTCTATGTTCTCACCTTCCTTCAACTGTATGTTCGTTCCTTCTTTGTAAGGGTCATCCATCAGTCTTAGCCTTCCGTCTCTTGATCTTAGAATCAATGGGTGTTTAACAGAACGTCTTACAAGTGTCATGAAGTCTGACATTGATTTATTGTGCACGTCAATTAGGTTTCTTACTTGACCAAGAACACTTTCTCCAACAAACTCCATGCTTGTTGACTTGTCATCTTTGCCTTGAACCATAGGTGCAGGACCAACAAATCCTAAAAAGCCCGGACACTGTGGATTTCCAAAACCATCTGTGACTTGGTGCTCTACAGGCTCTACAAGAAATTTATCCTGAGCAACCACACATCTAATTTCTTTGTTGATATATTCTATTACTTCAATATCTTCTTCATCATTTCCGTTTGTTTCCATTGAGAAGTCTATGTCATACATGTTTTGAATAGCGGAAGCTGACCTATACCTAGAATATGCAATCCAGTTAAGGCCCATATCTCCAGTATCCCATGTTGTGTGCATTGGATCCCAAACATCAATCTCGCACATTACTTGGTCTTTTTGCTTGTTAAACATTGCCTTGCCGGCAAACCATCCACGAGTTCCAATGTAATATGCTATCTGGTTTTGAATAGTGGGGTGCATCAACGATATTAGTCTATCGTTAGCCATTTTGATGCAACCCCTAAAAAATTTTTCAAATGCTACGCCAGACCTTCTTGATTCTGCGTTCTTTGCATCGTAGGTAGTTCTAACCACCATAACAGCTTCTGACAAGTAACTAATAATTTTATCTGTCATGGTTCTTGGCTTGTTAGTTGTGTAGCTCTGGTAGCCTTCACCAGCATCGTATTGATCTAGAACGTAGTAACTGTAATCTAGTTCCCATCTATTTCTTAAATCTTCAAAAGCCGTATGCTCTCGCTTAGTTACGACTCTTTTGACTATATTTTCTGGTGTTATTTTTTCTGCCATTTTATATCCAGTAGCTAACTTCGGCTTCTCTGTCTAATTCGTTTGGTCCTCTTGCGTAACCAAACTCAGATATTAATCCGTAAGTAACTGCCTTTACAGCGTGATTATACCTGTCTCTTGGCGTTTGGCCAAGCACATTTCCTTCTTTGTCCATCGCCCAGCTATACACTTGTGCTCTGCCAGTAAATGGATTTGGACCACCACCAAGCTCTGAAATTAGCCCAGTACACTTAGGATTTATTACCATGTTTGAACTTCCTGTAATCGGGTCAACTTTTAAAAACGTGTTAAATCTTTCTATGCCATCTGTAATCCTAACACGAATTGGTTCTAAGTATAATCCTGTCATTTCAAGCCATACTTCTACTTGAGAAGGCATAGCTTGATGCTGAGTACCTGCTACGTCAATCGCTCCACGTTTATCAGCAAAACCCCACCAACTCTTCATCTGTGCCATCTGCACAATCTCAGGCCCAATCTTTTCTTGCTCATATATTTCATCAAAAATTCTTACCTGTCCATCAATTACTTGTGCAAACATTACGGCGTATGCACTTTCTGATGCTCTAGAATATCCGGGGTCAATCCAGATATACACTGGGTAATCATCAACATAATCTACATCATCAATGTGTATTTCATTTCTAAACATTTCATGCACCCGGCCTTTTGGCGGTGCAGGTATTCCTGCAATTCTTTCCTTGTACCAAGCATCACTATGGTCTCTCAACATCTTCTGAATCTCTGGATCATCTTCGCCGTCAGGAAATAACGCTAGATTACTCCATGTAGGCAGACTAAAACTCTTTGAGTCCTCTGTTTTCTGTATTGCTGGCGACTGCCACGCTGTAAATCGCTCCGGATACCATCCTAAACTACTTTCAAACGTACCTTCTAGCAATAACCACCCTCTACTCTCCACTAAACGCTCTTGAAGTCTCCAAAAGCTTTCTAAATCAATCTGTGATGCTTCACAGGCTACAATTCCTTTGGGAGATTCCATTGCAAGGGTCTTATAATCACTTGCTGACTTAGTTTTTATCAAAATCGGGGGTTCTAGACCAGAAACTGTAATAGTTCCGGGGTTTATAGGCTTAGTTACATCCCCAAGTAGCGATAATTTAGCTAGGTCCTGAGAAATATAGCTAAATTCTGCACGGGTACGCTCATAATCAGCAGCAACTAACCAGTAAGTGTCTCCCGGATTAGCAGTTCCGTCAGCCAAAGACTCTAAAATTTTGTTGACTAGGTAAATACTTGCTAATCGGCTCTTACCTGCTCTTACACCGCCTGCAACTAACTTGTACCTACAGGGATCATCAAGTATCTTTAACTGCTCTTCTGATGGAGTAAAGCCCATTCTATCGAATAATATATTGCGTGCATCACTATTCATGTCTTTATTCTACATGCGAATATGTAAATCTGTGAAGTAGTCCTTTACCACAACATACCACCACCCCATAAGCTATACCCTATCTCTAAAGTATGCAGATGGCAGATAGCGCTGTCCAGTATACGCTACCGCTCCTACTGACCAGCCCCCAGAAAATCAAAAATTTTTGAGCGTAACTCTCTAGGACTAGCAATATATACAAGATTTTCTAAATAAATAGATGCAGGCACCAATATAATTCTAGAGTCTATATATCTTAAATTTAGATGGATTTATGAGCTTGCGGGAGCTACGATATTTTAATGTTGTTTGGCCCTGTTGATTCCTATTTCTTGCGGTGCATTTTCCCCAGTGTCTCCGGAGCTTATGGCCCTTAATGTTGCGATGAGTTGCTGGGCTCCCTCATTGGAAGAGACATAAGAAGTTTTTGGAAAATCCAGCGGTTTAAATGTTTGGAGCAAGTAAAGCACAGCATTAGACCGCCTAGCATCTGCCAGCCCGCCATATTGAATATTATTTAATGTTTTTAAGCTCCATCGTGCGTGAGCAACCGAAATGGCTTTAAATACTTTTATCGCCCTTGTTGCTTGTTTATCGGTAATAACCCCAGCTTCTAGCATATCCCGGCCCGTGCTAAGTAAATCTTGTAGTGACGTGCGGGGAATCCCTAAAGATTCACCGGATAAATATACGCTTCCGGTTTTTTCAATTAACCGGCACAACTTCCGGAGCTTCCGAAACGTCAATTTATTTAGTAATCGTTCACCAATCATAATATTTAAGAATAATAATAATGAATTATCTTTGTTTATAGAATATCAAGTGATATTATGAATAAATCAATAAATAACTAGATATATATATCTAAGGGCCAATACCAAGGATATATATACCAGATAGGGAGAATATATATATGGATAATATATATAAAGAAGATGGCCAACTTTTATTAAATGGCCCTTTGAGCCTTGGCGGTTCTAATGGATTGCTTAAGCTCAAAGAAAACGGCCCGGCCTTCGAAAATGGCCGGATTAAACACGGCTGGATAATGGAGCCTAATTATTACTTAGGGGAGCCAGATTATCAACAGCCAAAAATTATCACTTATTCAAAGTGCCTTGAGTCGTGGGGCTTTAATAATGATGAATTTGATGCGGGGAACAAGGTAAGAAGGAACTTTATAAATGTTGATTGGAACGGCTTAACGCTTATTGAAAATTTAAGCGTACCCAATAAACGGGTAAATAAGAACTTACCGGAATTAATAAGCTGGGCGTTTATGATTGAGCCTTTTGAATCAAGAAACGATCTGGCGGATAATATCGCATTACGTCACAATGTTTTGCGATTAGTTAGTGATAATATCTTGAATTTTCAAGAAGTGATCCAAGGGAATATATTCAATTGGACCACTAACAGCATGCAAAATATTACAGCGTGCGGGATTGAATTAAATGGATAAAATTACTACTAAATTTCCAAAAATGATTAATAACGGGCTGGATGGTGATAACTTCCGGCCCGTTATGCGTAATGGCTCATTATTGCATGTAATTACGCCAGTAACTAACACGCCAAAATTAAGCGCTAAGACTATTGAACGGGAATATATACCCGGACAATTTAGCCCGAAGGTTGGCAGAAATAGGCAGTTTACCAAGGGAGACTTTAAGGGTGCATATTTTTATATGCTAACTCTAGTTGAACGGGAGACGTGCCCTACTACCTGCAACGCTTGGAACTTTTGCTATGGTGATAATTCACCATTTATAAAAAGATACAGGCCAAACACTGGAGCGTTTACACGTGCACTAATTAAAGACGTTGAGACACTAAGCAAGAAGCATGCAAACAACCCCGCAGGCTTTGCGGTCCGGCTCCATGAGTTGGGAGACTTTGCAAGTGTTGAATATGTTGAATTATGGGCCCGATTATTAGATAAATATCACAATTTAAATATTGTTGGCTATACCCACACACAGGGCGATATTAGCCGGGCAATTGATAAGATGCAGGCCCGACACCCTAACCGGTGCCGGATTATGCAAAGTGATATTTCTAGTGAGACGGCCAGACCCTACAGCATCACGGACACCCCAGAACACCGGGAGCGGTTCCCGCTGGCGTTTTCTGGCGATGCGGTGCGGTGCCCTGAGCAATCAGGCAAGACGGCAAGCTGTAGCACTTGCGGGCTTTGCTACAACGGCAAGACTAACGTTATTTTTAACGTTCATTAATAAATAAACTTATGGCCCTGAGCATGGCCCTAAACTGCTTAAGGGAGTAAAAAAAATGAATAAAGATGAAATAATTGAAGCAATACTGGACGGAATAGACGACCGCTATGGGTACCTTTTTGAAGATGCAAGAATGATGCTGGAGCAGGGATTGAGCACATGGCCAATTAATGATTTAAAGGCTAAAGCAATTGATGAGTTCAATATTAAAGTTGATGAAGATCAATAAACCCAGTAAGAAGGGCCCGGCCGGGAGCGGTCGGGCCCTTCTTTTTTTGTGTTCCATGGAACGGCCACACAAACCCCAGAGACTCCGGCTGCAAAATGAGCACAAAAAAAATATGAGACCAAGGGGAGAATCTTGATCTCATATTGAGAGAGAGATAGAGAGAGAGACTAAGCCTTTTTTAATATTGCTTGTAACTCTTTTACCTGCTCATCTGTAATAGCTTTAAAAGCTAAATCTAATCTAAGTGGCATTACAATTGCAGTGTTGCACCCATCACAACACCGGCCCTCTAAGGGCCTAGCGTTGTGAGTTTGTCCGTAAAGACTGCCTTTGCAAATTGAGCATCTTTTATTTACTAATGGCATTAGCTTTGCTCCATTCTTTGCCACACGTCACCAGCCGGCACAACGTGTGCCTTCTGTGTGTGCTTCTCAAAGTAACTTGCAGGAACTTCTAAAAGCTTTGCTCCCTGCTCTTCAAGTTCTGTTGCTCTGTCATAATCTTGTACAGACTTTGCAACACTTGTAAGAGCGTTACTTGCTCCCCATTTATTCATGCCGAACTGGTCCGCATCTTTCAAAAGGTTTGCAAGAAAACCATTGCTCTCGTAATCACTGAGTTTGAATTTTTTAGTTACATCTTCAGCAAGTTTTTCTGGCTGGTTAAATGTAACTTTTTTAGCATCAATTATTTGTTCAGCCAATTTGTCCATTGTCTCTTGCTTCATTGATGCTTCAACAGCATCACCGATTTGAGACCATAGTAACTCGCCTTCTTTTTTAATTGTGTGCTCGCTGACATATTCATCTTTAGACATGCCAACGTGTATCGACCTTGTTATTTGTCTTTTGATTGCTCCATTTGTGCACCACTGGTAAAAATACCCTTCATTCATTTTGAAGGATGTTGTGCCAGTTTCGCTGTTGACAATATCAAGCATGTAATTAACTGGATGCCCGTCTATTTCAACAGCAAGATTTGTGTTAACAAATTTCATTCTTGTTGATGTTTCGCCAACGTGTGCTGACTCCAGATAAAAGCCTGAAGTGTCTGACAACTCAGACTCTAAAGCTCTTGTCAAAGCATCAACTGCCGGCATGTCATCAAGCAGTTTGTATTTACTTGATAGCATTGTTCTTATTACTCCGTCACGGCCGTCTTTGCCGTTTAACATTCTAAACAACTGCCGGCTGTGGGCCGGTGCATTGCCTTGAGCATCAAACCTTGTAGTGGCTGGAAACTCAAAGAAGTGTGCAATGTTAGTTAGCATCATGTCGTTTAATGAGTCTAATTCGTGCTTGTAATGCCACATTACGTGGTCATCCGGAATGTTTTCCTTTCTTGCTTCTGTGTAAGCGTCAATGTAGTTACGCCTTGCAAGGTTAATCTTGTTAACCATTTTTCGCATATATGTTTGCGAAATATCAGCCCATGCACCAAACTTTTCTAAAAAGAATGGACTAGGAATAAATGTTGTAGTATCCCCAGTAAGGTTGTTGCCAGCTTCAAAGACTAGCCCTGAGTATGGCAAAGGATCAGCGGTAAATTCCGTGGCCCTGTTTCTTGGCTGAAGATAGCCGTGCATATCCCTTGTAGGAATAATGACATCCTTTTTAAGCTCTTCTCTCTCAAGAAGTGCTGTGAATAAGTTCTGCATGCCATCGGATGAGTTCGGCGTGCATACTATGTTACCTTGTTTCATTTAGGTAAGCTCCTTTTTGTTTTAAAACACCAACAGAGTCAATGTTTTCTAGTTGTATGATTTTTTCTTGGTACAACGGCAACGGCTGTGTGTTGCCAGATTCCCATCTTCTAACACTTGCCACACCGCAGTTAATCATTTCTGCCAGCGTATCCTGAGAAATACCAAGAGTTTTTCTCAGGTTTTTTAATCTGTCAGAATAGTTTGCTTCCATCGCAACCCCTTTCTGTATCGTTGTAACTAAATCCTATATTATAACTATCAGGTGATATTAGCAACTATGGGTAGGTAATACCAAGCTTCATTCTTAATTTCATAAGCTTTCTTATTCGCTCATGGCTGGCTTTGCTTGGTGCAAATCTGCCAGTCTCCCAGTTCCTGTAAGTAGATAATGTTACCTTGAAAATCTTTGCGGTCTCTTCTTGAGAGAGAGAGTTGACTCTTCTGTATTCTTTAAGCCAGAGAATTAATATTTTTTGTCTGTCTGAGTTCATAGTCTTAGAGAGACCGGCAGTGGGATGTCATCGTACTTTAAAGAAAGCACCCCTTTAAAAGTTCTACTACAATGTTAAGGTTACACCGCCGGCCAAGTTATTTAGTAATGGTGTAGGTGAAAGCGTTTTTTTAGCGCATTGGTTTAGCGAGAGATCACCCCGCAAGGATGCCAACTGCTCTCTAAAAAACATCTTTTTGTTTCTTTCACCAGCCACCACAATCAATTAATAATGATTACTGGTGAAAAGACCGGCAATTGCTCAACTTACTCTTTTCTTTAAGTATATTTGGGTACCCTTTTCCGAAGATACACCAGCAACCATTGACATCAATATTAACACCAATTATTATGGTAAGTCAATACAACTAATAAAGGAGCAAGAATGACACAGACTTACACAGTTGAAGAGTATTCGCAAGACACTAGATCGTTTGAGATTGAATCAAACATCATACTTCCAGAAGAAGTAATAAGGGATGTTTACTATGAATGCGATTTTATAAAAGATGTTGAGTATGATTTGACTGATGCAGTACGGGCCCATGACTTCTGGGAAGATGCAAAACTTCCTGATGACCTTAAAGTTACAATTACTTTTGGGGGCACGGAGTATGGCGATGATTGCCAAGTAGAAGTATACAGACACACAGAAGATGGCGCATCTGTATCTTTTGAAGGCAAAGGTGCTGAAGATGTACCTGATTACGGAGACAAAGTCTAATGGACATGAACTTCCCGGTAAAAAGGAATGAGTTGGGGGCTGACTGGCAACGCAAGTATAAAGTTTTTATAATGCACGGCTGGTCAGGCTCCGGCAAAACTACTTACGTAAATGAAAATATAAGAAATTATGGTAAATACATACAGAATGTTGACGTTGTTTGCTCTGCTGACGATTACATGATGGTTGACGGCGTGTACAGCTGGCAAGCTGACAAGCTACAGGATGCACACGAAAAATGTCAGACTAAATGCGAAGAAGCCATGAAAGCAGAAGTGCAAAGAATATGGATAGATAATACTAATACCAAGAAAGAAGATTGTGAATTTTATATTATGAAAGCAATTGAGTATAAGTACCAAGTCTTTCACATTTTTTGCACACATGAGCTGGGCCGGTATAATGGTAAGGCACCCTTCCACGTGGCATTAGACCAGCAAGTAGAAATGTATAGAAATTACGGCATTGGTATTGACCCACAAACAGTTAAAGATTTTGCATTAGACAAGGAGCAATAAAAATGAAAGATTATATTTCAGCTTCACAGATAAATACGTACCTTACTTGTGGCAGAAAGTACATGTACAGGTACGAACAAGGTTTAAGAATACCTTCATCATCTGGCGCTCTCATACGTGGCAGAGCAATAGACGAGACAGCAAACGATCATTTCATAAAGAAAGCTGACGAGTACGCAGAGACATTTGACACTGGTTTAAATAAAAACGATTTTGTTGACTTGGCTGTCACCAAGCACGATGAGATTGCAGATATAGAGACACCAGACGATTGGAAGAAAGAAGCAGATACAAGCAGAGACAAGACAAGTAAATTTGCAGACTTGTATCACGGCACGCATGGAGACAAGCTAAAAGCTAAAGACGTAGACTCTGTGCAAAAAGAAATCAAAGCTCACATTAAGTTTCCAGAGACTGAGATAAGTGAGTCATTAGAAGTAGATTTCTTAGGATATATTGATCTTATTGGTGCTGACAACACTGTGGTCGACAATAAGGTAAAAGGTAGAAACACATACGGCAATCTTGCAAGAGACTTGCAGTTGGCTTTGTACTCATGGGTAACTGGTATTAAGAAGGTAGCAATTGCGCTAATTCTTGATAAAAAAGAACCTGAGTCAAAGTACCTTACACGCAACATACCAGACAGCGGTCGTACAGCTGTTCAAAATAAGATGTACGATGTTGTGACTGGCATAAAGAAAGGCGTTTTTTTACCAGCACCAGAAGGTAGCTGGGCATGCAGTTCTAAGTTTTGCGAGTTTTGGAACATCTGTGATTATGGTGAGAAAGCCGGGAAGGACACATGGAACTAAAAGTAAAAGAAACAGACAAAGAATCAGGTGACATTTTATACGAACCTGTGGAAGTGCCTGTGCAAAAAAAATACGTTGCTGATACTGGTAGCGTAAGCTTTATTTTTGATGAGCTACAGCCGCCGGCTGGGGGCCCATCAGCAAATGGCTTTTGCGGTATGACTAAAACTATGGCCACTAAACTACAAAACGTACTAGCTACCATCGACAAGGGCAGTATGGTAAAGGTAACTTTAGTAGACAAGATGAACAATGGCCAACAAGGTTACAGAAATATCGTAAGACTAGAACCTTTGGACATAGGTGGTGAACCTGTTGTTACAGAACAATCAACTCAAGAAGTGGCAAAGCCGGTTGTAAATACAAAAACAATTGGCCGTGTACCGCCAGCTTGGGAAATGGGTGTTGATTACAACGACAGAAAAGACAATAAAATTTGTTTGAATGTTGCTTGTAATAATGCTGTAGCAATGTTTGGTCACATGTCTACTCTCATGAATGATAATAATGCAGACTGGAGAGAAGATCATGCACCTAAATACCAACAGACTTACGACTTGGCTATTTCTTTAATAGAAAAGCTAGCTTCACTAGAAATAGAAGAAGAAGAAGTTGTAGATGAAGAATAAATTTCCAAACAATTGGGAATGGCAGAGCAGTGCAAGTGGTAACACGCTCCTTATACTACTTGCACTTGCCCGCTTTAGTAAAAAATACGAATCAGGAATTTATTATACAGGGACAGCTACTGATTTAGCTAGACTTACAAAACTAAATGTTAGAACAGCACAGCGTGCAATAAAACAGTTAGTTGACACTGGGGTAATTACAAAAGGTGACGACAATATGTCGTTAACAAAAAATATGATTGTAGTTAAAACAGCGACAATATGTCGTTTCTTAAATAAAGAGAGCGACAATATGTCGCAAGAGAATCTTTCCCCCAATGAATATAATAATCTAGATATACATACTATATATAATTCTAACCCCCTATCTAAAGGGCAGATTGATTACATAAGGAGCAAGTTTAAAAACGTAGACATTGATTTAGAAGTAGAAAAATTTAAGGATTACTGGTCTAGTAAGCCAGAACCAAAAACTTGGTCAGGTTACAGAAGGCTGTTAACATGGCTAGACAAAGCAGAAAGGCAAAACAATGAAAGATTTAAAGGCAACAGATTTTCACGGGGTAAAGCAAACCCAGTCACAAACCAAATTGACGAAAGAACAAGAGCAATTGCAGAAAGGCAACGAAAACTTAGGGAAGGTAAAGTGTAATTGTATGGTGCCAAGCGGTACGTCACTACCTAATCCGTGTGATTTAGTATCTCATGACGTCAGAATTGCAGAACTTACAAGTAAGTTTTTACAGAAAGGCGTGTGTACATGCGAAGGACTTGAGTATGTAGGTTTTCATTTTCCTGTACAGCACCCTGATTTTGGTAAACTGGCAAGATGTATTTGTGCAAGAGAAACCCAAACACAATCTAAAAAAGACTTTTTAATTAAATCTAGCAGGCTAGTAGAAAATAAAAGTTTTACAGATTTTAATTTAAAACTTAACCCTAAATGCAAGGAAGGTTATGACATGGCATTTGAGTGGGCACAGGGCAGAAACACACCAATAGTTATGTTGTACGGCCAAACTGGTGTTGGTAAAACGCACTTAGCTGTAGCCGCTTCATGGGCAAAAATAGGTTTAGGGCATCCGGTATTGTTTTATAGTAGTGCTGAATTAGTAAGAAAACTACAATCAGGCGTTAACGACAATACACTTGATGACACCATAAATAGTGTGAAATCTGCACGTAATTTAGTAATTGATGATCTTGGAAGAGAGTACACTACCAACTGGACAACTGCCATATTTCATGAAATTATTGATTACAGATATAATAACAGAAACGACATCAACACATTTATTACCACAAACCATTCTTTGTCAGAGCTAGAAACAATACTTGGATTACCTGTAGTTAGTAGACTTACAGACCATGTAGCTAGCAGTGTTGTAATAATGGATGGTCAAGATGTTAGGAACAAGGACAGATGAAAGTAGAAATAAAAAAAGAATTAGTTGTTGAAATAAAAAACATGGTTGGTGACGATGAACATTTTAAAAATAAATTAGAAGTTTTAGCAAACATATTAATTAAAGATGAAATTAAAAGACACAAATCACATTCATAAATTTATTTACCCGCCCCCTGATGGGCCCGTATCTGTAGGAAAGTGCAAGTGTGGAGCTAAGAAAGAAGGCTACAACAGCATGGATGGCAGGTTTGGAAGTGTATGGAGAAAGAAAAATGGATAGATCAGTATGGAAAAATTGGGAACGTAAAGTTGCAGAGTGGTTTGGCGGTGATGCTGTTAACGCAAGAAGAATACCTGTAACAGGTAGGCAGTCAGGTGATGTGCCTGATGTAGAAACCATTAAGTTTGCCATAGAAGTAAAAGCAGGCAAAGTTGTTAGCACAAGGACACTGAAGGCAGTTGACCAAGCTAAGAAAGCTGGTGCTTCTACTAATAAAATACCGGTGGTAGTGCAAGTGCATAAAGTAAATAAAACTGTAGCAGTGCCGCTTGTAACACTTGATTTAGCTACATTTCTTAAACTTACAGAAGGCATACGTAAAGAAGAAAAAAGAATAAAGAAGAGCCTTGACTCAAGCAAGGAACTAGGAATATGAACCGCAAAGAAATAGAACAAAAGATATTAGATTACTTTGGTAATGACTTGTCAGGTACTGAAGTGTTGTTACTAGATGGCTTGGATAGTGCTTTCATAGGTCTTGGCCAAAACTTTGACAGAACAATAGCTATCTATGATAGGCAGAAGTGCATAGAAGTGCTTATGGAAGAGCAGGGCATGACAGATGTAGAAGCGGTAGATTACTTTGAGTACAATGTTACCGGCCAATTCCTAGGACCTAACAACCCTGTGTTTGTAGAACTATTCTAAAAATTCATTCTTTGTTGGGAAATTTTTAGAACGTGTCCAAACTTAGAATGGACAGTTTTTATAACTACTTTTTAGAATTTCCCAGCCAACCTAGAATTTTACAAACTTGACAAAACATATCACCTGATATATAATAGTAATATCAATTAACAACTAAATAGAAAGGTGCATTTATGAGAAAGTGCGAAAAATGTGGTAGCCGTAGTAAAAAATACAAGCTAGGTGATAGCTATCAAACTTGTAACGATTGTGGCAACAAACAAGAAAAAGACAAATTTTCACTTGCGTGGGAAGCAAACATGCAAGCATTGATTGCTAGAATTTATGCAAACGATGATGGTAACGAAGAATAAAAAACCTTAAGAATCAAAAAGACCGGGCATCACTGTCCGGTCTTTTTTTTATCAATACAACCAGCCAGAAAGGAAGCTAGTTAAAATAATTATACTACTATTCTTCTGATTCTAAAACTTTAAATCCAAGCCCAATAATGCCACCTACACAGCCAGTAGCAATCTCATTGTATTCAAAGAAAATGCCTAAGCATGACAATATCCCCAGTACAATAATTGCTAAAAATATTTGTGGTCTAAGTTTACCCATCATCTTTTCTTTTTCTTTTTCTTTTTTCGTAGAGCTTTAAAATCAGCTCCTGTTATTTTATTTTTTGGTTTAGCTGCTCTAGCTATTCTTCTTTGTCCAGAACTTAATTTTGCCATTATGCCCTTCTCTTTTTTGCTTTGTTTCTTTTAGTAATATTAGCCGCTTTCTTTCTAGCATCAGCTTTGCTTGTAGCTCCCCATGCCCTTAAAGATAGAAGCAACCTAGTTGGTTTACCATCTTTATATTCTGGGCCCTTGTTACCAGCCATACGAGCTAAGAAAGATGCTCTTCTTGGATTGTCGCCACTTTTTACAGGTCTTTTAAGGTTAGCACCTGTTGTTCTTTTAAAATGTGCCCTACCAGCGGCGTTTAAACCACCTTTAGGATTCTGAAATGCTTTCTTTACCATTAAGCTCTCCTAACTGCACGTGCAATGTTTTTTGAATATTTAACTCTACTACCAACTCCACCTGCTTTTTTCTTCTTTCTGTTAGTAGCGGCTTTCTGTCCTTTAGTTAATCCAGCCCTTACTGATGCAGGTAAATACCTACCCCTTTTACTCTTTGGCTTTTTTTTGTCACTAGCTGATACGTAATCCCATTTTTGAGAGCCCCATCTTTTTAGTGATCTTTGCGATTTTGCCAGTGCCATTATTTATAACCACCACCAGCTGCTTTATACCTACGTGCAAGCATTTGAGCTTTTCTAGCAGACCACTGTCCGGGTGCTCCACCTTTATTGCTTGCTTTTATAGAATTAAACAAGCGTTTTCTCATAGCAGGTTTAGTGTAGTTACCTGCTTCATTCACCCTAGACTTAGTTTTTTTAGGTCTAGATGTTTTCCTCGGTGACCTTCTTGTTCTACTTGCCATTTCCTTTTAATATTCCTAATCCGTTTTTACCAGCTAACGACAACCATTCTTGTGGTGTCACTGATCCATCTTCAAGTATATCAGCAAATAGCTTCCCTATTCTCTCAAGTTCTTCTTTTTCATCTACATTTTTAAGTGTAGCTAAAAAAAACTTAACAATATTCTTGTAAGGTTGCGGTATTAGTGGCATGAGTGATGTAAATAATCTCATGTTCCTACTGCTTTCTGTGATTGTTTGTGGGCTGCTGTAAATGATGTTCCCTTAGCCATACGTCTTTTCATATCTCTAAGGTGTTTCGCTGTGTGGTGCTTACTATGTTTTTTCATAGTTTGTTGTTGTCTTGCTGTAAGGCCTGATAAATTTACGCCTTTTACAGTTATTGCTTTTTTCTTTTTTTTAGTACCTTCTGCCACCTGTTCTCCTAGTCATAGTTTTTTTAGCGCCATTTCTTTTCTTTTTAGGCCTACCAACAGCTTTTCCATACGTTCCTTTACCTTTTGGCATTTTTTTTCTCCTTAAGTTCAGCTATTTCTTTATTTAATTCTAATACTTTTTCATGCAAAGATTCAACTATGCACTTTAATCTAAGGTTTTCATCGTTAGCTAAAACTTTTTGCATAGCTGACTCTGTTATTACAATTTCATTGCTTGGTGTAGTCATATCTTCTCCTATAACTCAGCTTCTATTCTAGGCAAACCAACTTCATCTAGCATTTCATTATACCTGTTTAAGGCAACAGTATCTAATGTCCAATCAGTATCGTATGTAAAATAACCAGAAAAAAACTTTGTTGGTGCAGTTACACCTGTAACTACTTCATGTGTAGCATCAGTCATATCTTGGTCGTATATTCCACCATTATTATATGTAGAGCCATTAGAGCCTAAACTCACTACATCATTATCATTAAGAACTGCTATTACTAAATTATCTGATTTTCTTTTTATTATTTTAGCCATACTAACCACCCATCTCTAAAAGAATATAATAAGGGTATCGGCTATCATAATCAGTACCAACAATCATTGTTGCACCACCAGCAAACGCTGACATATCTTGCATTGATGCACCACCTCTAAAGAAAGGGTCATCATCTGTGCTTATCGTAATTAAACTACTAGAGTTGTGGCTTGTAAATCCACCTGAAGCATCATAACTAAATATTTCTAACTTTTCATCACCATCTTGACCATGTGTAGCAAATCTATTTCTAGCATGACTGTATGCTATAGTTCCACCCTTACCACTTTGACTTATAGTGGTTCCATGACTAACTGCAATACCAGTTGTATCCCAATTTATACCACTACCAGTATTTTCAAATGCAAATAATTTTGGTGCAGTGCTAGATGAGTTTGTTGAACTTGCTACAATAAAATGGTCAGATAATGTATCATAAACCATCCAATGACCACCATATCTACCACCTGCTGCACCATTTGTTGCGTTATGGTCACCAGAGCCATCACCTTGTAAAGAAAAACCTGAGTTGCTTGTAAGTTGTGTTTGGTTTGCTGCTGCTGGATTTCCAGAACTATTGGTAACCCTCAAAGCATATATACCAGTAGAACTACCATCTGCATCTGTGATTGCTACCCATTCAGTATTGTCAGGGTCGTAATGACATTTGATTGTAGGAAAACCTTGACCTGAACCACCAGTTGCCAGTCTTACATGGCTACTTTGCGTGATACTATTGTCGCTTGTGTCTACAGTTAATATTACTCCGTTAGGGTGATGATTGCTTGCATTACCACCTATCGTGTCATTTGCATTATTCCATACAACTAAACATTTACCTGTGCTTTGGTCTACTGCTAATCCTTGTTGTAACAACCCTTGATTGTATCTGCTGTATGTACTGTAACCATTTTGTATAGTTAAAGTAGTTCCCCAAGATATTGATTTATCTGATGCAATAGTTCCACATCTTGCATATATTGTATTATCACCACCACCAATCCACGCAGTCCAAACTCTGTTGTTATACTTATCGTAATCACAAGAATTACCAGAAAATGCGTTAGATGACTCTATAGTCTGAACTGAACCCCAGTCAACATTTTGGTTGCTAGAATTAAACGAACCAACAACTGCTCCACCACCACCACCATTTCTAGGAAACTGCACATATACAAAGTTGTTATCTTCATCATAAGTCATATTGGAACCATAGTTACCTGCAACTGCTACTTGCGTATAAGATGTTACTAATCCTATGTCTATTGTGCCAGTAAACTCTTGCCCATTTATATTTTTAATGTTGGCATCAGTAAGACCATTTATATTTTTAATATTTGCTATTGCTACACCATTAAAACTTTTTACTTGATTAGCCATTAATCCCTTTCTATAACATCCAAGCTAGGGCTAAAGTAAAGTGTATCTGCTGATAAAGCTATACCTACTTTTTGAATAAAATGTCCATCA
>TARA_R100000697_G_scaffold57268_1_pt1 | contig 36385 bp, 54 predicted proteins | sample TARA_R100000697 | Tara Oceans TARA_R100000697 (sample SAMEA2622788) | marine metagenome | biome: marine biome (ENVO:00000447); feature: surface water layer (ENVO:00002042); material: "saline water (ENVO:00002010), including plankton (ENVO:xxxxxxxx)" | depth 5 m
AATACTACAGTTTGTTTCCACACATGCTACCGATATACGAAGGTGGCATAGAAAGTGAGTTCAGCAAACAGATGAGGAAAAAGTTAGGCATGAACTATTACAAAGACGAGTTCAAACAAGAAGAATAATGATGTTGATATATAAAGCAGCACTAAAGATAGGAGATGAGTAAGATGAGTAAGATGACTTGGAGTAAAGATAAGAAGAAAGCATACGGCAAAGCAAAGAGCGAAGCAAGCAAGACGACTTGGTATGAGAACCTTGCTGCTGGTATAAGAGACAACAACATTCCGTGGCGTAAGCCGTGGAAAGGTGGGGCTACTATGCCTCGCAACTTGAAGAGCAAGAAACCATATCGTGGTGGTAACATTGTTGCCCTGTGGTTTTGGGGATTGGGTCGTGGCTACACTGACCTTCGGTTTGCTACTCGTAAGCAACTGATTGAGAAAGGTTACAACATCAAGGGCTTGAAGAACGGCGAGGGTTGTATGATTAAGTTCGCTAAGACTTCTAACTACAAAGTAGAGGACAAGGAAACTGGCGAGGAGATTATTCGCTCCGGCTTTGTCACTCGTTGGTATGAAGTGTTCTGTGTTGAGCAGTGTGAAGACTACGAAGCACCCGATGTCAAAGACGAGAACCTATCAGTCACACCTGAGTCTGATATGATGCAGTCCTTCTATGCTTATGTTGATTCACAACAGTCACTCAAACTTGAAAGGCAGGGCAGTCGTGCTTTCTATAGACTAAGCGGCGACCTCATTAGACTACCAAAGCATGAGGACTTTGAGACTCAACTTGGCGAAGTGATGACAGCCATGCATGAAGCAGTGCATAGCACTGGTCACCCTAACAGAGCAGAGCGAAACCTCTCCTCTAAGTTTGGCTCACCTGAGTATGCCTTTGAAGAACTGATTGCTGAACTGGGTGCATTGATTGTGACACTCACTCTTGGTGGTGAGTTCAATCCTTATGTCCTTCAAGAAGAACATGCTAACTCTCAAGCCTACCTCAAGCATTGGCTTGATGCTTGTAAGAATCAGGACAGTGCATTGGATAAAGCATTCAGTCAAGCACAAGCAGCGGCTGACTTCATCCTTAACAACTGTAGCATTGAAGAAGAGGTGATAGCATGAGTGGGTATAGACAGATAAGCAGGGATGCAGCATCAGCATTGATGGCTCGCAAGAAGTTCAAGCGGAGCAACACACAAGTGAAAGTAGACGAGAGTGATGCTGCTTACATGTATCTATTCGGTAACTTGATTGCTTGCCATGAGGCTGACGGCGCACTCAAGATTACTGCTGCTGGACATAAGACAGTGACTACCAAGTGTAGACTCAACGCTCTACCTGATGTCTCTATCTATCAGCGAGACTTTGTATGGTATCTTAACGATGAGCCGTGGGATGGTGACTGGGATATTGTATACAACCCTGACCCAACTGGTAAGCAGTGGGGTCGCATACCAAAGACTGATGATACAGTAGAGGAAAGTATTGTTGATATAAAAAGCAGCAACGGAGAATGATACTATGAAAGATGAAGACTACTATGAACAGATACTATGTGAAGTCCTTGATGTATTAGAAGGTGGAGACATCGCTCTTGACTTTGAGAACTCACCATCGGCTGCTACAACTATTCGTATCATAGCCAAGATAGCAGGTGATGCTTTGCTTGGATTGAGAGCGACAAGAGAACTACTGGATAAAATAAACAGGGCGTTAGACAACGACCAAGAGGTGATGAAAAATGATTGACATAGACAAATACAAAGGACACACAGAAGCACCGTGGCTTGAATTAGAAGTGGATAAAGTAGTTGCTTATCAGTTTGATGAAAACGATAATCCAAAGATGATATGTAATGTCTTTAGAGATGGTGATGGAGGCTCGGCTTACGAAGGTGGATGGGGAGATAATGAAGTCGAAGCAAATCAAAAACTCATCGCAGACGCACCACTTTTCTTAGCAGAAGTCAAGCGGTTGCGTGAAGGTATCAAGCAATTGATTGTGAGGGTTGAAGGTATGCTCACAGGATATAGAAAACCCATAGTGAAAGCATTGAAGGAGATGATTGAATGAGTAGAGCACAAGGTATGGTATTCGCACTACGAAAAGAAAGAGCGAAGGTAAAGGAACTACAGATTGCATTAGAGAAATCAGCGAGTAGGATATTAGAACTTGAACAACAGATACAGGAGATGACAGCATGACATACAGGATAACAATAGGACAGAACCAGTGGTTGATAGCCGAAGGATTAGGACAGGCGGGTGGTGTTGCACTCTACCAAGTAGTAGAAGCACACAGATGTCCTCAAGTTAAACAGGGTGACATGATTAGAAAAGACCGCAAGGGTATGATAACAGCATGGTCAGATGCTGAGGCTACACGACCACGCTATCGTCTACCTTCTCATACTACTATAGAGTATGAAGGCTACTCCAGCGAGGAGGAGTGACAAACGAAAACGCTTCTCGGTCTATAGTAATTGACAAGTTGATATATAAAGCAGCATTAAATAACAAGGTGAGAAAGATGACAGAACCAATGATTGTAACACACAGAGCATTTGAGAATGAGAACAGTGGGCGACAACCCTACGAGGCAGCATCAGTTGAGTATGATACTGAGGCTACTCTACTTGAGAACTTGGAGTTCGCTTACCGATGGACACAGAATATGTTTGATAGTTGGTCTAAGAACATGGAGCATGATGGACACGAGCGTGTCACTTGCTTAGTAGACTTGACTGGTAGACTGGGGCTTCGCTCTACATCAGTAGGTGACACTGTAACTATTGGTGACACTATGTATGTCGTTGCTGGTATGGGATTCACACACACCAATGGGGAGGCGGTTACTAATGAGTGAGTTCACTGATGAAGAAGCAGTGGCGTTTGTTAGATGGGCTGAGGCAACTCACCCAGCATATCTAAACGACTTGAAGGCTGGCTACAAGAAACGCAAGGAGGCGAAGAAAGATGAGTAACACAGTATTACTATTCAGTGTGACTGAGGAGAGAGTCAAGCATACATTTGATTCGTGGATATGGGATAAGCAGTATAGCGAACAGATGGTGTTTGATACTTTGTCAAGCCTACGCAAGTATATCTACGAGTGGTATGAGATGAAAGAGAAAGCACTCGCTGATGTAGAGAAGGAGGGTCGTGTTGAGATGCACATGACGCATCACTTAGACCTACAATCACAAACGCAATACTATGGTCGCACTGATTTATTACCGCACATCATTATTACATTCTTTACACCAGCCGGAGCACCTCGTAAGAGATACATGGTTGGTATGAGTAACATGCGTAGGATAAGATACAACCCTAAACCATTGACTGAATGATGTTGATATATAAAGCAGCAATATAGAATACAACAACGAAAGAGGAATGAAGATGCAAACACTAACACTGAAAGACCTGAACAGCACTGAGCGTATTAAAGCCATCAAGTCACAAAAGGCTAAGGCTTTGTTTACACATCGGTCAGCCCATGAGCAGTATGCTATACCAAAGGACTGGACTCCACTTGACATGGTGGCTATCCATCTAACTGATACTCCACTCCACTTGACATCAGCAGCGGAGCACATCGGCTACCCTTGTTTCTTGAGGGCATGTCCTGAGTCTCCTCGTCACGGTGTCATTGAGTCTATCAAGTGTGATGATGAACCAGCACTACTCAAGAACTTCACATACCTTTCCAATGTCATGAAGAAAGAAGACCCCGATGGTTGTATGCTACTCATGCCTTTCATTGATGCTACCTCCTCCTCTGTCATGGCTTTGTCTCACCCCGAAGTAGATGAGACTGGTAAGATTATCATGACCACTGATGAAGAGACTGGGCTTGACAAGCCAGTTATGTTTCAAGGTTACAACATCATGGGAGTAGGACACGATGGTGTCACTGCTGGTCATGGGTTCAACCTTGCTTTCCCTCTCCGTGTGGATGAGTATTCAAAAGACAACATGATTCTCAACGCACTATCCTATTCTCCTACTCGCCACGAGTTGGAGTTCGTATTCACTACAAAGAATGAGAACCGTGACAGAGGTATCATGGACTTACCTAAGATGTCTCACAGTCTCACACAGATTCGTGGTGCTCCTTCACACACTCCGGTCATGCCACCACCTGAAGGTGTAGATACTATCGGTATGATTCCTCAAGGCGAGGTAGTCATTCAAGACTTCATCGTGATGAGTGGACTTGAAGAAGTTGCGTGGCTTGAAGAGAACATTACCAAAGAGAAGTGTCCTGATGGCTACATGGTTGTAGAACCGGGCGGCTCTCGTCTCTCTCACATCTATGCTCACTGCCGTGGTGTTGGAGTTCCTTATGCTATCACTTCATCAGTCACTGTTGGTGACCGCTGGGTTGAGGCTGCTCCGGGTTGGGTTGTCCTTGACAACGATAGTAACTTTGAGCCTAAGCCGTATGCTCCCTATGCTTACACTGAAGACTTCAAGCGTGGGCTTGACATGGGTAACTTGTATTGGCGAAAGCAGCAAGGTTGGTTCTCCACCTTCTTTCACCAGTGGGTCAGTCTACCTATGAGCAAGCCACAAGATGTGGCTTTCCTTGCTGGTGTCTTCTGTGCATGGCTACCAAAGGCTATGCTTGCACTTGGACTTGGAGAGATGCGACATGCTCGTGGCCTCAAGAAGAACGCTAACGCTGAACTGTTTGCTACCATGACTGCTTGTATTGGTAGTGATGTATGGAAACAGATTAACAACACTCCTCACCTTGACTCTACTCGTGGTCACTACTATGCTGCTATCGGTCATCTTGAACTTGACTGGGGAGACGCAGCAAAGTTACTTCGCTTCTTGAACAAGCACTACAGCAAAGGGTGGTCTTCATCATACGGTGGCCCTGCGTGGGGTAAGTCCATGCTCATTGGTGCTGAGGTATGTGATGTTATCCAAGCCTTCACTGCTGAGCCTAATGGAGAAACATTGGGTGAACTGATTACTAAAGTGAACGCTGCTGAGAACGCTGTTCACAACAACGGTGCTCTGTTCAACAAGTGGTTGAGCAAGTATGCATTCGATGCTGGCACTGCTGGGTTCAACCCACGAAGAGATATGGAACAGATGGCTTCTACCTACGAGATGGCTCGTGAGTTCTTAGACGATGGCCTTGCTAATGTCAGGGCTGGTTGGGAGAAGGCATCACCACCTGCGAACAACTGGGGAGAGATACTTGACTATGTTGAGAAGAAGACTCCAGCCTACTGGCGTAAGACTCCTATCGCTTCAAGCAAAAATGTCCATGATGCTCTACGGAAAGTCATGGAGATTCTACCTGTTGGTTGGAGACATGGTGAGCGAGGCTCACACAACTCTCCACAGAACAAGGACTTCATCATGTGTGGTGTGTCCAGTTGTTCTCTATGTGCTGCTCACTTGACTTGGGCTGCTAACAATCCTAACGCTGTGCCAGCCACACAGTTAGTTGAACTCAAGTCTCTGTTTGATGAGCACAGTGCTGGTATGATGATTGCTCCACCACCTGTTGATGTATGGTTGGTAGGTTCGCAGCAAGAGACAAGAGCGAGTGTCAAGGAACAGATTGCTCTCATCAAAGCAAAGGAGTTCTCTCCTACTGCTAAAGAGTTCACTGCTCTGTATGAGGCACTTGACCCATCAGACCCCGATACTCCTGAGATGGTGCTTGTGTTGAACAAGTATCTTTCTAAGCAAGGTGAAGGTCTTGAGGATTTCCTCAAGGGTATGACTGAGGAGACAGAAGCAAAGGATGTGAAGGCATGAATTGGATGAATGATTATGGGAGTAAAGCAGGTTGTCACACTGGCAACCCATTGGTGTTTGAGATTGATGGTGTAGCGATACACGCTGGTGGTCACAGTCGTAATGGTGGGTGGCATCGTATGTCACCTATGCCTGACCTCGCTATTGGCCCGGCGCAAGTTATGGATAGAAGTAGTCAAGCCACCGTAGTGCCTGACGGTTTCACTTGTCACAATCATATCGGTGGTGGCACACCACAGATTATCAGCATTGACTGGCCTGACTTCTCTATACCTCAAGATATTCACCGTGAGTTTTGGTTGGCACTTGTTGATGACATCAAGCGACTGGGTATCAAGACTGTATCTACTCAGTGTGTCGGTGGTCATGGTAGGACTGGTGTGCAGTTGTGTATTCTTGGCTACCTTATGGGTGATGCTGAGTGTCTCAAGCAACCCGATGCTGCTGCTTTGACCAAGTATGTTCGTAGTATCTATTGTCACCATGCAGTGGAGGGCAAGTCACAGCAGCAGTATATTGCTGAGGTCTTACAGATTCCTGTTGGTGAATCACTGTTCACCAGTTTCCCTAAACAGAAAAGCAACTTCACATTCGTAGATGATTCTGACATGCCTACCAAGAAGAAGAAGAAGAACCAGCCGAAGGCTGACTGTTGGGAGGTTGAAGAAGAAGATGACGGCGATGGATTCCCTACCACATGGGAACTGTATGCTTGTGGTATATGCAACGAACACCACTGGACTCACAAAGATGACGGAGTTCCTCAAGTGTGCGACAACTGCGGAGCGCCTGATGAACTGATGCTTGCTACTGATGGTCTGTATGACATGGTGGATATATGTCCTAAGTGTGACAATACTGTATCACACTTCGGTATGTATGGTGATGTATGTATTGTCTGTGCTGCTGAGGAGTCTAAGGTCAAGACTCGTGAAGGTATGGTTCAGTGTAAGAAGACTAAGAAGTTCTACCTACCTGAGTTCATCAACACGGAGACATGGGTTTCCTATGAGGGTGAGCGTAAGGAGCGACTCAAGAAAGAAGCAGCCAAGAAGAAGAAGAAAGACAAGGGCAAGGGCAAGAAGCCTAAAGATAAAGCCGAGCACTATCCAGCCAAGCCCAAGAGAGGCAGGGGCAAAGGCAAGTATGGTATGAACTTAGACGAATGGATTTGAGTTGATATATAAAGCAGCAATAAATAAACAAACAACAGGAGATGAAACAGATGACAGAGAAAGGAGAACCGAGACTACAAGTAAGAACACAGTTTGATACTAACCGTATTCACATTCAAGGTGTGGGTGAACCCACCGTGAATCGTAAGTATGGTATCGCATTAGAACTGCGAGCACCACCAGCATTGACAGAGTGGTTGAGTGAACAAGAACCTACACTGGCAAGTCCAGCAAGCGGCTCTATGTTGTATGCACCTATGTCAGTAATATCTTACATTGAGCATGAAGGCTCAGTCCAGTTACTGATTGAAGGTGAAGAACTGAACCACCCAAAGGGTGCTATGCTCGATGTGAAAGATGACTCTACAGCAGTGGCTACTCTCATATCATTCGTAAAGGAAAGTAAGTCAGGACTTGTTCTTGAAAGCGGAGAAGTATTTTCAACTGAGGAGGAATGAACTTGACTATCTACGATGGTATGCAAGCACACTTGAATAGTGTCCTTCAATCTATGAATCAAGTCAAACCTTTTCACATTCTTATTCCCGCCGAGGTTCAAGATTATCTATCCATTCGCAGGGCAGCATTATCCGATGCCTCATGTAGAGCCGAGGACACACTCAGCACACACCTGACATGGGTAGAGTATCATCAGTCAATGGCGAAGAGCACTCCAATAATTGATATGATTGCATGGGAACTTGCATACCAAGAGTTAGCAAGTGCTTACTCAACAACAGTAGAGTCTATAGCGTGTCTCAAATTGTCTTTGTCTCCTGACCCAGCGAATCCATACATCACTGTCAAAGGTTTGAAACCTATGCTGGTTGATGACAAGACTACTCCTGAGTATGTCGCTTTGGCTAATGCACATGCCGAAGACTACGATTGGGATTTGACTGAACTCAAACCACCAATGCTTGCACTCTCGCTTGAGGACATGACCACCTTTGATGATATGGTAAAGCATGTTTTCAAAGGCATGGGTATAGACTCATCACCACCTCCGTTCATGGAGATAGTATTGAACACACAAGCGGGAGACGATGTGACCCTCGCTTGAAACTATGATAGTCTCTATATGAAGGTGATACAATGAGCGAAAGCAAGGAACTGAAACTACTCAAAGAGAAACTACAGTATGTCTATGATACATACGGGTTTAGAGAATGCGAGTGTTGCGACATGCCATACGATGCTGAGAACGGAGACTGTGAAGAATGCCCCAAGTGTGAGGGCTGTGGCGAACACTGCGAGCAAGTTTACGATGCACCTAATGGAGACAGTTGGTGTAGAGGTTGCATGGAGTCTATGCACGACATAGACGACCTCATGCGAGAATACAATGAGAACCGATGAACTGAGATTAGTTGATATATAAAGCAGCAATATAGAAAAGAACACAGCAAAAGGAATGATGAACATGACAAACGATGTAAACATAATTGGCCGTAGTAATACGGTGAAGAGCAAAGAGATGACAGCAAGCGAAGTGCGTAGTTACTTCGATTACGGACAGCGTAGGAGTTGGAATGGCGGTAGGACTTACTACAGCCTATACAGCAGCAGAGGAACACTGAACTACTTGGGTTACAGACACACACCGACTGGTGTTATCTTCTCCCACTACACACAGCGAAGTAACCCTATGGGTAATACTGTCTACAATCTTGATGGCAGTCTCAATGAGAAGATTCAGTGGAATGACAACACACACGAGGCTGGGTGGAATAAACTGGTGGAGGAGATGGATGCAATAGACTCAAACCGTATGAACTGGGATGTAGTCAGGATGAGCGCTAAGCCACATTTGCATGACAAATGGGATGACTTCTACTTCTTGGATGGTAGCAACCGATTCGCTAAGGGCGACTTGAGTATGCTCTTTGATGTAGACGAGGTTCTACAGAAAGGGTGCAAGGATTTCAAACCGATGTCAATTGACATCACAAGCAAAACGATAGAACAAAAAGATAACATAAAGGAGATGATAGTATGAGTGGAGAATGGAAAGGTTGGCAAAACTGGAATGTATATTTGGATGCAGGTATTGTGGAGAACGCTGTTGATTTCAGCGAAGAAGCAATTATCGTAGACCATGCAGTTGGTAGAACGAAGAATGCTATTGGTAAGTGCTGGCCTATGGATGCAGCAGTTGCCTATACACTGATGAAGGCTGGGCCGAACAAGCAACTCAAATGGGCCGATATGGTGAACAACTATACTCGTGCCGCTGCTGTCATGATGACAGGTAAAGTTGGTTATGGTCAAGTGCCTACTCCAAACACTCCTTCTTGTGGTCACGATGAAGTTATGGCATACAACCATACCATCGGTAACCCTCAACTTACTGGCACTGGTGTCCAGTTCAAGACAGGGTATGGTTCAGGTAACCTAAAGGGTTGGGCTGATGCTTCACTTACGGCTGGCGACATCACTCAAACTGAGCGTGATACGATTGTCGCTAAGTATTGTCCAGTCCGTTTGAAACTACAGACCAACATTACTGTGCATCATTTGATGTCCGATGTATTCTTCAAAGACCTTCGTGCAGTGCTCGTCAAGGTATTCGGTAAAGTGGACATTTCCGGCACTGGTAATATTCTTAGAAGCACTAACAAGACCTATGGTAAGTGTAAGTGGTCTGATGACCACGAGAAGACATGCCGACATCACGACAGACCAACTACTCGTATTTGGTCTATGATTCGCAACAATAACACTGAGGGTGGCCTCTATACTGATTTCAAGACAGCATGGAGTCGTTCTCCATGTGAAGGTGGCTGGAATCACCACCAGTGGAACACCGATGCTTCTTACATGACACCAGCCAATGTGGTAGCATGGGATGAAATGCGCCGTGGTATGTCACAGGCTATCCCCGAAGATGAAGTTATCAAGCACATTCGTGAGTCTTTGGCTCGTATGTTGAAGCGTAACGACAACATTGTAACTAAGGAGGGTCGTGGTAAGAACTCTCTACACTCTTGGTCGGACTGGGGCTGGCTTGCTGAGATGAGCGCTTATGTCAAGAACACAAGCAGCAAAAACCGTAAAGCAGGTGATGTCGAGAACGGTTGGAAATACTGTAAAGTTCGCTCTCGTAGGTCTTTCGGTCACGAGATTGCTGACTTCGTATGGAAACCAGTTGAAACCATCAAAGACTACTTGTGTGGTCGTAAAGAGCCGAGTGACTGGAGTGCGAGTGGTGTTATGCAAACACTCCGTTTCTCTACCAAGCAGCAGTGTATTGACTTCATGGCTGCGGTCAGTCAAGCCCATCTTGACAACGGTGGACACTACGCTAACCGAACACACGATGGTCTTGAGAAAGAAGAGAACGGTGAGTGGAGCATTCGCTCTGTAGAAATCAACATGATTATGCATGGTCGTATTGACCCCGAAGATTACTTGACTCCTCAAGAGGTAGTCGCTATGTGGAGAAATGCAGCACCTGCTGTGCTTGCTGAACACAAGCCTAACTTTGAGAAGTCTCCATCCTACACCGTCAAACAAGCCCCACCTAAAGAAGAGGCGGCGGCTGAGTGATGAAAGAAGATAAAGAAAAGTATAGGCATGAGTCGCTTACAGCGTCAGCCATCACTCCTGATGGTATGTGGGAACTACCCGATGGTCACATGTGTGACCTCCGACATGTTCAATTACAACTCCCCGATGGGAGGGGTGAGGAGTGGGTCTTAGGTGTCATACTATCGGCTGAGGGTATCTACGAAGTGTGTCCGTCTTGTGATTCAAAACTTGAGCAAGGCATGGTTATCATCATGGAGAAGCATCATTACTTAGTGGTGCGTTGCTGTGACAAACTACTGCTTTATCAAAACCAAAAAATAAACTTAGATATATGGATGTGAAATTATGACAGAAGAATATGAACCGGAACTGAAAGTATGGGCGCTTGAACACTTTAACCAAATGGCTGTAAAGGCTGTATGGCGACCCGAAGGAACAGGTTGTCGCTACCGTAAGGTAGACGACCAAACACTTGAACTTGAACATAGAGTAGACCACCCCGATTCAATTCAGCACCACGAAAGAATCACTGGTCTGTTTGCATCAGTGAATATTGGTATGGTTGATGATAAACCCATGATTACCAGTGCTGCTTTATCAGCGGAGGAGGCTTTCATGCAAGAGATGCAAGAGCGTCAAGCGGTGGCTGCTTCTTGGACTAATGAAGCCGGAGTTCCTCTGTCCTCTCTACCACTTGAACTGGCTGAGCCAGTGTATCTTGGTGAGAGAGAGGTGCTGCTTGATAATGGAGAGACACATACTGTTGAGGACTGGGGCGTTAGAGTTCCTTCTATTGATACAGAGTCTCCCGTTATCATGAACCCTGATGACTTCAATCTACTCGCTGGTGACTCTCTGTTCATGAGATACAAGTCCGATGACAACTACATGGTAGCCATGACGAGACAACAAATGTTTGACATGACTAAGACAGATGAGTTGGGTGTCCTTGTAGGCTCTGAGTGTCCTGATACTGGAGAGAAAGTTCCTCCGTGGATGTGGGGAACATACTGTATGAGAGTTCCTGTAGAAGATATAGTAATCAAATCATTGGGTGAAGAAGAGTGATTGGTGGCTACTGGGAGAACAAGCATACCTTTCACTTAGCGGAAATAGTAGCCGAACCTATCACTGGTGTCTTTGAATTACGCTACCTCGGTAAGAGGTGGAATATGAATGAAGAGACTGGTGAGTATTATGCGAGGAAAATACAGAATCAACGATGGAGCGCTCGTGATTTACATAGACACTGGAACTACATTGGTGATGAACCTATAGATGAGGAGGAATGACCATGACAGAAAAAGTAGTTTGGACTTCAAGTAGCCTTGAGGCTAAATGGAAAAACGGGCGTGGTGATGTCCGTCTTGCATCCGTAGACTTCTATGGCAAGAAATGGATTGACCTTCGTATACTTCGTGATGGTAAACAACATACAAGACATGGTGTGCGCTTGTCTATAGAACAGGCTACTGAGATGCTACCACGACTGGTAGAGGCACTTGAACAAGCAAGGGCTGACGAGGAGAAAGAGGAAAGAAAAGAAGACTCTTGATTTTGATATATAAAGCAGCAATATATCTTAGTTCATGGAAAGAGCAGCATCAGTCAGTCATGTTGAATACGAAGTTATCACTTGGCTGCGTGACAATATAGACCTCGCTTCATTGAAGCAAGCCATGTCTGTAGATGAGATAACAGAAAAGCGTTGGACTACTGGGGTAGCCAATGTTTGTGAACTACTGGATAACATGTGTAACAGACGAACACATAAGTTACCCAAGACACATACTGAATACAAAGAGAAGGTGAAACAATGAACATATTTATCCTACATTTCAATCCAGTCATAGCAGCACGAATGTATTGCGACAAGCACTCGCCTAAGATGGTCGTAGAATTATTACAACAACTTGGCAGTGCAGTGATTCGCCACGGTGCTACACCTGACATGATGCCACTAACCAAGAAGGGAACACCACTGAAAGGCGGTTACCATCATCACCCTTGCACTCGCTGGTGTGGTGATTCAAGAGCCAACTATGTATGGGCTTCTCGTCATGCCGTAGAGTTGTGTGAAGAGTATACTCGTAGGTTTGGTAAGGTTCACTTCTGTGAGAAAGGTATTCGTCATTTGGCTGAGATGAGTGAGGTTATCCCCGAAGGTGAACTCACTCCGTTTGGTAGAGCCTTTGACAAAACCAATCCTGACCACGATGAATGGTATGATGAAGACAAGTATACAGCAGTAGAAGCATACCGTCTTTACTACCACACTAAACGATTCGCTAATGGCCCACCACGGTGGGATAGGTCACCTACTCCTACATGGTGGGTTGAGCCTGAACTGGAGGTGACAGCATGAAACTGAATCCAAATTGTATTTTTATGATTGATGAAAAAATGGCTGCGTGGGTAGGTTGGCCTTTCAAGAATGGTAAAGGACAGACTGACTGTAAAGATTTAGGTTATGACTTATGCGAGGCTTGTGAAAGTGAGGTGGAACAATGAGTTTCTTTCACGAACCTGAGAAAGCATCCTGTAGAGTCTACGAAGGTAAAACTTGTATTCCCTCCTTGAGAAGTTTTATTTCCCAACTACCCGACACCATAGAAGACGGCACTATTAATGGGAATCATAACAAGTGGAAAGCAAACTTGCTAAAGGATTTCAATAAGATAGAGGAGCAAAGACACTTGGTATACGGTAGAGGACAGATGGGTATTCAAATATCAGCCGAAGGTAGAGTTATGGATTACACATGGTCATTCGGACAGAAGACTACTCGTAGACTACAGAAGTGGTGTAAAGGTAAACTCTACAACACAGTAGGAGGCACAGTTATTGCTGTAACTGTTCACTCACCTGACTGGATTATCAATGAGGATTGCTTCAAACAATCCTTTGATGAAAGCGTGGAGGAGGAGTGAAGATGTATGACAAGAAGTATACACCAAAGGTATTACACACCAGCGTAGATGGTAACACATACCTATGCGGAAAGAAGAGAGAAGGCTCATGGCATGACAGATGTTTGAGCGATAGGTTCGCAAGAAGTCTACCTCTATGTGAGGACTGTGAAGAAGTGAAAGGTGACAGAACTAAGATGGCGGTAACTTTCCCTCCACCTACAGTGAAAGAGAACATACTCTCGTCTCCGAGTATCATTGACTTTGATGCTGATGCTGGTATATATGTCAAGGACTATAGGAGGGATGCTTGATGTCTTATTCAATTCCATGTGACAGTTGTGATAAGACATTTGTAAAGCGCTCCAACAAATCCACAGAAACTACATGCCCTGATTGTGTTTACAAGAGACACTGGAGTAAGAGCACGAATGCTCATGCAGCCATTGGTAATGATGAACTCACTAAGAAACAGATACTGAACAAACTTAACTGGATGGAAAAGAAGTTGAAAACCTTTGATGATACACTCGCCAGCATAGTTCACAATGAAGTTAGCGTTGCACTGAAGGACATCATGAAAGAGGTTGCTGATAAAGCAGCACTGGAGCACAGTGCGGAGTTTGTAGAACTGAAGACTTCTATTGAGAAATCACAAAGCGACCACGAGCAGCGTATGAAGACTCTACTCGCAACAGTAAATACTCGTGCTATTGCTTCTGAAAATAGAGTCAAAGAAGAACTCAGCATACTCAGTAAGCGAGTGACGGAACTTAGGCGTATAGCGAATACGAAAGGGTGGAAAGTAACTCCGAACAAAGTTGATTTTTGATATATAAAGCAGCAGTAAAAGGTGATAACATGGAATGGACTGATGGAACAAGCAAAGCACTGAGTAAACTTGCCTCCTTGCTAAACAAAGAGGAGAAGGGTAGACACACTGAGACTGAGGAATACTATGCTGACCCTCATTTGTATGTCATGGATATGAACACTGGGGCAGCGGTGCTGATTGAGACAGACACAGAGAACACCAAAGGTAAGACTCATGGTAGAGGTTACCGAAAGTGTGCTCAGGTTCAACAGCGTATACCTTCTAAGTTCCCACAGAAGAAAGCCTTTGGCCGATTACTTAGCATGGCTATTCGTAACTTTGTTCCTACAGATACAGACCCTGCATTCTACAGCGCCGTTGTCAATAAGGCGATTGAGGATATTGCCATGATGCTAACAGATGATTCACAGTGGAGCATTGAAGATGAGAAACATGCTCCGGCATTGAACAAGGCTATTAGCAAACTGATGGACATGACTCTATCAACTCGTGCTGGTGATACTCTCATCAATGTCAAGGTTACCCCAGTAGACACAGCCATGATGGATGTCTCCGCTATCAAGGAGAACAAGCAAGAGGTGGTATTGTGAAATACCCAACATTAGTTGTTCAACTAACAAGTGACTCAGGTGTGCCTATTGACACGCCTAATGACTGGCTTGAAAGTGTCATGCAAATAGCGAGTATGCTTCATAGCAAATACAGATGTGGTATTGATGTCTTGTATGGAGAGGCAACTAAAGAAGGATTCAACATTATAGAAAAAGAGGTGAATGATAATGACAATGAGAATGTGGCACTATGAGGATTTGTATAACTTCTTAGAAAAAAAGAAAGATGATGCAGTATGTTTGGTTATCGCTGATGTTCACAATGTAACAGGTGAACCATACGCTATACTTTACTGGGTGCAAAAGATAGATGGCGGCGCATATCGTGACTTTGAAGTTACTGAAACTATACCTGCTACCAGTGCAAAAGAGTTTGACGACTGGAGTGGTGTTCGTAAATTAGTAAAATTAGCATGGGAGAATAACATTCCCGTATACCAAAATGGAATAGGGAGGCTAAGACAATGACAATGAGTGACCATCAAGATAGCGAGAACTTTGCTTACAATCGTAGTTGGGAGGATATTGAAACTATGTTAAGCGAGGCTGAAAGAAAACAGAATCAGCACTTAATGGCTATCAATAGGCAGGGTGCTGACAAGAAGGAGAGAATGTATCACATGAGGAAATACAAAGGATTGGAGGGAGTTATCAGAGGACTCCGTTGGGTTCTTGGTGATTTGAAGATGTCAAGAAAGAGGGTGTTAGGAGATGAGTGAAAAAGCGGAGGCGTTGGCTCGTGCTGTAGCAGCACATGCTGGTGTAGATAGAGGAATGGAATTAGCGTTGGCTATGCATTTGAAAGGTGGACAGTATGCTGCTGCAAAAGCATTAGCATTCAAAATTGCAGGTGATGACAGATGGATGAATCAGCGTAGTCCTCATGGGTTGATGGTGGACTGCTTGTATCTATGTGCCAAAAGAGCAGGTATCAAAACGAGTGCTATCAAGGTAAGAGAACTGACACTCAAGATATTCGGTGTAGGCACACAGCCTCGCCCTAACACTTGGAAAAATCAGTTCAGTGATTTGCTGGAGGCATGGCTATGACCAAGTTCGCATTACTCGCTGACATACATGAACAGTTGCGAATGGGTGGCGATAGAGTCAAGCAGTTAGCGAGACTTGTAACCGCTGATGACGCTATCATGCTCTACCAATTCTTCTACCCGACAGTGAAGGGTGCTGACCCAATCCGAATGCTCGCTAATGAAGCAGCATCGTTTTATGATGTGGTCAAGGATATGATACCCGAAGAACAACCGTGGATGGCGCTCGCATCGGAAAGCGCTGACTATGGTTCAAGAGATTATGACTGTGGGTATGTTCGTGCCTTACTCAATGTAGAAGGGTCGTTCACTGAAATAGCAAAGCAGTTCAACGAGAAAGAGGCGAGGTTGCTATGGCGTTGGGCTATGCATTCAAAACCAGTTATTTCTAAGAGAACATTCTTTGGAGCGCTCGCTCGTTTACATTCTCTACCAGTTCACATTCTACAGGCTAACATGAACATTACCATGATAGCCAAAATCTACAATCAAAAGAGTAGCATACTCGGTATGGAAAGATGGTGGGAGTATGGCATGCACCCAGCACCTATGCGTTGGAAAGCGTGGTCATCTTTAGCACCTCCAGTGGAGAACCACTACGCTGTCATTGTTCCCGAAGGTGAAATCAAGTATATCTATCGTGGTCATACTCGTAGTAGAAATGGTCTACCTACTTCTCGGCCAAGTGACCGTAACCTCTACACTAATCCACATGTCTACAAAGAGGTCGTAGTTCCTGAAGAGGGAGGGCATATCACAATCCTTGACCAAGTAGACCCTAAGAAAAATAACTTTGCTGAGTGGACTTACGATAAAAGGATAGGAGAGAGTGAAAAACTCCTAACCACTAACAGGAACTGGGATGACATCGTGTATGCTTTACAGAGCGAGGATGTTAGGTGCATTAGATTGATTCCTACTGATGGTGTCTTTGAACCTGATGCTATCGGTGGATATGTCATGCATGCTGACCGAACCAAAGTATTCCTTAGAGCCGAGATGGATGCTATGGGTAGAGGGCCGACATACCTACAGGCACTTGATGGAATATCCGAATACATAACAGTCGGTGAAACAGAACACATACCTAACTGGAAATACAATGAGAACTTAGACCATGAATGTATTGTCATAGAAGTAGCAGCAGTGCGGGTTAGCGCTAAAGGACAACTACTCAACTTCACAGTGATAGGTAGGAGAGACGACTTAGGTATTGCTGATTTAACACAATTCACAGAACTTGTAGAGAGGGGAATGGCTTGAAAAAAATAAAGTGCGGTAAGTGTGGGTGCTCCTTAGATGAGGAACATCTTAGCGGTAAAGAAGAAATCACTCTCGTAGTAGACAGTGATGAAAAAGGAACAATAACTGATGTCAAGTTTTGGTGTGCTTCTTGCACAAGCGGGGAGGGAATAAACGGATGATGCTCACAGATGATAAGACAGGCTTCGGTATAGGTTTAGGTTACATGCTCGGCCAACTCAAGTTTAACACCTATGTGAGTAAAGACTCAGAAGCAAAGGTGGGTTTCAGGGTTAGGCGCTCAGTCACATGGAGGACAGAGCCAGCGCTACATGTTATCCCCTACATTAAACAGGTGTTAGACATAGGTGGTTTGACATATTTCGTTGCTCATGAGCAGGGGTTCACATCTAATAAAGCGCAGTTGGAACTTCGCTTACTCCTACAGACTATCAATAAAGAATACCCTATACTCAATGCCTTCGCTGACAGCGTGGGTTACCACATGTGGACATTTGTGCATGACAACCCTCCGCCTAATGACTATGAGGAGTTCCTCTCTTGGGCCGAGGCATACGATGCTGAACACGAACAAGTGTCCTACGAAGAAGGCTCAAATTGAAGTTGATATATAAAGCAGTAATAGAGGTAATATCATGGAGAACAGCACTGAGCCGCTAACATTGGAGGATATTGCAGGTCAAACTGCATTCGTCTCTGACGCTAAGGGCTGGCGTGATGGTGGGTCGTGGCCTCGTGCTGTTCTCCTCCACGGCATGCAAGGCACTGGTAAGTCTACTGCTGCTAAGGTTATGCTCCGTGAGAAGATGGGGGATTACTTTGACCCCATGAATTACATTATCGTCAATGCCTCAGATGATAGAGGGCTTGACTACATTCGCAACCAACTCAAACAGATGAGCGCAGTCAAAGCCGTAGGCACTGACAAGAGAGGTATCATCGTAGACGAGGCTGATGGCCTCACCCCTGCTGCTCAAGATGCACTAAGAGGTATTATGGAGGAGTATGCTGACAATGTTATCTACATATTCACATGTAACGAGATTAGCAAAATCAAACCTGCTATCCAAAGCAGGTGTCTTGTGTATGAGTTCAAGCCTATCAGTCCTGAAGATGGGGCTAAGAGACTATTGAGTATCTTCTGTGACGGTAAAACAGAGCCTTCTGACTTTACCAATGCATACATGAAACTCATGAAGTTCACTGGTGGTGACATGCGTAGCGCTATTGCTATTGCTGAAATGCACCATACTACTGAATCCTTAGAGACTTCACTATCCGATGGGGGCAACCCATCACAGGCCGCACTTGCTGCTATCAGCGGTGACTACGGCGACATGCGAAGGCAATTCTATTCCATGCTTGACCGAGGGTTATCACTTACCTTCATCATGCGAACATTCCATGAGAACCTAACCGAGTTCTTTGAGATGGATGAAGACACTACATGGACAGTCATGAGTGTGCTGGGTGACATGATACCCCACATGTATGAGTGGCCTATCGGTTCACATTCCTTTGTTGATTGCTTAATTGCACGACTAAGAAAGGAGGTAACAGTATGACAGAAGAATACGAAGACATGAATGATGAAGATATTGAGAACGAAGAGATTGTAGATGTAGCCAGTAGTCTACCTGCTGGTGTCTTAGAGCGACTGGAGCAATATGCTACTCGCACTAAGCAAGACCTTACAAAAGTTGTAGAGGATTTCCTACAACAGATTGCTAAGGAACACCAGTGTAGTGACCCTGCTGCCGAAGATGAGGACTTACTCATTGACTGGGCTGAACAGATGTTCATTGAAACAAGAAACATTGGTAGCGGTGGTATGGTAATGGCTGGGTCTATCCCATTCGTTGGCTGTTTTGTCGGTGTTGATGAGAAGCGCCGTGACCGCCGTAGCAACCTTGTCAATCGTGCAAAGCGTGATTTCACTCTTGACCCACTTGCTGCTGTGACCAGCGGTATGGTTGGTCACTATGTCAAGAAAGACGGAGTATGGTGCTTAGAAAGCAACAACGACACAGTTGTTACAGAGACTCCAGTAGATGAAGTTCCTGAGCATTCATTCGTTGCTGACGGCGAGCGTATTTGTTTGCTTGCCAAGAGTGGGCGACCAAAGGCTATGACCATGAATGGTCGTAACTATCACTTCTTAGGTGCTCCTGAAGATGAGTTCACCAACGATGGTGCTATTCAACTATGGAGACTTGACATGCAAGGTGAAGATGCTGACGCTGAGATTCTCATTGGTGAACCATGTCGTATCATGGCTCGCCCTCCAAGAGAAGATGCTAAGGCTGACTGGAAAGATGTCTTGTCCACAAGTATGGGTATGGCTAAGATGATTGAGTATACAGATACCTTCGTGAACGAGAACATGAGAGGACTTCTCAGGCCGTTCAAGTTTTGGACTGATACTGACCTTCACGGACACTTTGCTCCGCTTGAAGATTTGGTTGAAGCGTTTGAGTCCGGTAGCCGCACCTTTACTATCAATGGTGAACAGGGTCGCAGTGGGCCGATTATCCTTACCAAAGGAACAGTCAATCGTATGTCTACTGAGCCTCGTGACAACCAGTATGACGAAGATGGGCGAGGTTACTCCATCACCCTAACATCTACTGCTCTTCAAAGCCAACATGGTAGCAAAGATTCAGCCGATGTAATGGGCTGGATTGGTAGCGCTTGCCATGATTTGACAACACCGTTCTCAGCACGAACTGATGACGAACTAATCCCCTATGCTGAACGCTCTACAGTTTTGGTCTGTGGTCGTGTAGCAGTCAAGCGTAAGGATGGCGTAGACATACCAAGCATCAAAGTGATGGGTGTCTTTGCTGACTCACGAAGAATCCGCCGAAGACAAACTGGCGGCGATACTGGCGAGGGGCAATTCAACTGAGGTGATTTAAGATGGCGGGATTTGGAAAAACAAAAGAAGCACAAGCAGAAGTAGCAGCGGAGAAAAAACTGGAGGAGACTCCAGCGGTTCAGCGTAATGACGGTGACCCATTTGCTGCTTTACGCAAGGAACTACAAATGATGGACAATGCTCCACAGACTCACTTGTTCATGGGTATTGCAGGGCATGACAACACTGGTAAGACAGCAATCGTTACTGATGCGTTTACCAAGTGGTTGGCTATGCCTGAGCGAACAGAACAGGAGAAGAAGATGCAACTATGGATTATGGACTTTGAAGGTGGCGGCGCTGCTAACAAGTCAGCATTCCACAGCAACAATGACAACATTAAGATTTTTGAGCCGTGGGTTATGATGAAGGGTGATAGCACTGCTTACAACTATCCTGACACTCATCTTCGTGTCATGGGGATTACTCAGTTTGCTAATGACATCGCTCAAAAACAGCGTGACCCTGAGTATGATGGGCCTCGCCTATGGGGATTCCATGTAACTGGTGTTGATTTGTGGGATAGCGTATGTGTAAACTGTATGCGTATCGTAGACTTAAACATCGCTAAAGATGGTATTGAAGCCGCTGACTGGAACAAGAAGGTCGGTCACCAGTGGGATTGGGCTATTCGTAAGACTCGGTTTCACCAACTTACTGGACTATGCCGTGGACTTGTCAAGGCTGGTGTCCGTGTCTTTTGGGAGACTCACCTACGACTGACTAACTACTCTTGGGGTAAGAATGAGGACACTGCTTCTACATGGCGACCTGACTGGGAGAAGGCGAGTAACAACTTCGTCTATCAAATCCTTATCTGTGAGCGTCAAGATACACTTGATGACGAGACTGGTGATGTAATCAAATCCGAATACACTGTTCGGTTTGACAAGAGCAAAACCAATGCACGACTACAAGGACAGAAGAGGACTACACTCGTTACTGAGGCAGGTAAAGAACCACAATGGTATGGTCTACCTGAACTCTATGACGGCACACTTTGATTCAACATGGGGGTTTAGGGAATAAAAACGGAATACTTTTGCTTCAAACTCATAGCCTTGCGGGGTTTTATATCTTTCATCCTCGCTCCGTTCCCCCACCTTGAGGTGATAACATGACTAAAGTAAACATTGACAGAAAACAGTTACTCGACTATCTAAATGACTTCGGTAAAAACGCTGAGGACTTGCACATCAAGTTCACAGTAGAAGACGGCGTGGGGTGGATGCAAACAACTGTTGCATTCATTTCTCACTACCTCAAGAAGAAGCGACAGGTGCAAGGAGAAGTTATTGACGCTGGCACATTGGACATCAGTGAACTTGGAAAGGTTCGCCAGTTCTTGAAGGCTGGTAAAGACGACACTGTTAGGATTGTTCAACTTGGTTCAGCCAAGACTTTGAACATCACATGTGGCTCATCAAAGGTTAGCATACCCACTACATCCACGATTGTCAGCCATTCAAAAGCAGTATTGTTTGAGAAGTTGATTGACACTGCTGTGGCTTCTAAGTGGACTAAGTTTCATGACTGCGACTTGAGTGTGTCCGGTAAGATAACTCTTGATGAACTGGCTACTGTATCTAAGATGAGAGGTATTCTCAACAGTAGCCCGGTCTTCAAGGTTACCGCACATGCCAGTGAAGGAGAGTTCCTTATCGCTGCTGGTAAACGGCATGAGACTAAACTGTTCACTACTCTTGAGTTGCGTGACACTACTGGCCCTGCTGGTGGGAGCGTAGCCTCTACCTTTGGTAGTTGGTTAATGGACAACATAGCGCTACTCGGTAATGGTGAAGCAACCATACACATGGGTGAGGCTACTATCCTCGCCATTGAGAAAGATGATGACCTGCTTGTTATCGTAGACCAAAGGGCGTGATAATATGATTGTGGATTGGTATTATCCGATTGACTCAGATACATTCACTGCGCCGTGGTTATATCTTCGCACTCGTGATAAGAACGGCACACTACAAGAAGAGCACATCAGCCCCGAAGATGACAAGTATGTAAAGCCGCATTGTTGGATTCCTGTTGATACTCCTGATTGGAAAATCAATCGTATGCTGAACAGACATGCGAGCGCTGTTCTTCATCAAGACATTCGTGCTACTGGTATTGACAAGAAGGTTTTGATGAAGGTAGAGGTAGACAAACCTACAGACCTGTGGGACATCAAGGATGAAATGTCTACTTATGAAGCAGACTTGAATTATCTTGACCAAGTTCTACTACAACTATACCCGGACAAACTACCGGAGTTCAAACCTCGTAGGTGGTATTTTGATTTGGAGTGGGATAGTAAAGAAGACTTCACTACGGTTATGGCTGTAGTGGATAGCGACCTTGAGACTCCCGTTGTATTTGCATGGGCTGATTGGGAGAAAACTAACTGCCCTCATCCTACACGCTCGACTCCAAGTGGGCCAATAGATAAAGAAGTCAGAGGTCAAAAATACACCCTCTTCAATCACTCCTCTGAAGCAGAGATGCACGAGAGTTTCATCAAGTTCCTACACAAGCGTGACCCTGATATTCTTGTAGCCCACGCTATGATGTGGGCTGACTTACCACATCTTATGCGTAGGCTGAAAGACCCTGACCAACTCTCACCACTCGGTCAAGTGGTTAGACCGTTCAAGACAAAAGACGGCTACAAAGAAACCCAACAACCAATCAAGGGTCGTTTGTGTTTTGACTCAGCATCAAAGCATGAGTCGGGTAGTGGCTTTGAAACGATATGGCAAAAATCAGGGCGTGGACAACTACCTAACCGTAAGTTGAATACTATAGCGGAGTCTCTTGGACTCGGTAGTAAATTGACTGAGGAGATTGAGGGCATGACTGTTCACAATGGTTGGTATGAATACTGGAGTGACTTCGTGGATTACTGTCTCCTTGATACTACACTACTGCGTGACATTGACAAGAAACTTAACGCCATTGACTTTTTCCTTGCTACTCAGCAATTGTGCGGTGTCTCCTTCGGTAGCACACACAAGGTTACCCGATACTTTAGAGGTCTTATCGGTAGAAGAACTGACAAGAAAGCCAAGAGCGCTATCAATGTTCAGCGTGAAGCATTGACTGCTGCACACATACCTGACCCTATTCCCGGTAGACATGAGGGTGTAGCCATTGTGGACTATGCTTCTCTCTATCCTAACATCATTCTCAGTGACAATTTATGTTACCTTACTAAGCGTGACCACCCCACCTCTACTACCAAGACGCTGGAGAATGGTTCACACTGGTGTCAAAAGGAGAAGGGTCTACTCCCTGCTATCGTAGAAGAAATGCTTGCTCTTCGTGCTGAATACAAGAAACTCATGCGTGAGGCTACAGACCCCGATGTGCAACTTGGATATGACATGATGCAAACAGCAGCGAAGGTTCTCGTCAATGCTCTCTATGGTATGACTGGAATGAAGTTCCTTCAAGGTATGTGGATTGACAACGACATAGCAGCAGCCATCACACACAGAGGCCGTGAGTGTATTCACCATCTACTCAGTGAGAGTGAGGAGCAAGGTTACAAATCACTCTACGGTCACACTGACTCAGCCTTCATTCAAGTTCCCTTTGATAAAGCAACATTACTTGCGGAGCACTTGACTAAGACTGCACAAGAAAAACTACAACTCAAGACAATGGAGGTTGAACTTGAGGCATACTTTGACTACTGGACTACTGCTCCTGTAAAGAATCGTTACTTCGGTATCAAGGTGTGGCCTGAGAAGAGCAAGGGTGAGATGAAGATTGCTGGTTATGAAATCAAGTCATCAAGTTCTTCACGATTGACAAAACAGATTCAAGACAAAGCCATGCAGTTGATAGCCAGTGGTGCTGATGAGACGACTGTTACAGATGTCCTTAGAGAAGTGAGCCTTTCTGTAAAGAATGGTGAGATACCGATTGAAGATGTCGTGTGTTCTTCAAGGATTAGAAAGCCATTGAAGGACTACTCAGCACCTACACCGGGTATACGAGCAGCCATGTATTACAATGAGCATGTTGCTAAGAACAAAGACGAAAAGTGGAGGGAGGATGACAGCGTGACATGGACTTATGTGAACGGTTTTGTCGGTGATACTCCTGACTATTATACTCTCAACGGAGAGCGAGAGAAAGTAAAATACATCGCTTTCCGTGATAAAGCAGAATTGGAGAATTACTCCATAGACTGGGAGAAAGTTCTCAGTGTGATGGTTAAATCTAAACTGATGCGAATATACGAGAGCCTTGACTGGGGGCTTGATGTCGCTGCTGGCGAGTCTATACCCAAGTCATATTTTGAGGTTGATTAAAATGAAGAAGACAAGACAAACAACACTGGATGAATACATGCCTAAGAAGACGAGACAGACAACACTTGAGGAGTGGGGATTAACATTTGAGAACCCTCCTACCAAGAAGAAGGACACCATCATATCTAAACTACAAAAGATGATGAATCCTAAAAAATCTGATGTTGATATAAAAAGCAGTAATGAATCTAAAGTTGGTGAAGAGGAATGACTGAAGAGGTATCATTCAAAATGAAGTGTGCTCGCATAGCAGCAGCCGCTGTTAATCTACTTGGTGAGAAGAACAAGCAGTATGGTGATAGCGCCTTTGACCCTATCCGTGTATTTAGTAAACTCGGCCCTGATGCTGGTTTAAGAGTAAGGATTGATGATAAGATTAGCCGACTACTTCGTGGTAACGCCGATATGGAGAGTGACACTGATGTTATTGATGACTTGATAGGTTACTTTATTCTACTCCGCTTGAGTATGGATGAACAAGCAGTAGCCGAAGAAGCCCCTGTTGTTACTGTCACTAAGAACAAGTTTGGGGGCGGAGATTCTGAGATTCAACCCAAATGAACCTGTTTTACACTGGTGTGAGATTTGTGATGTTGAGGCGACAAACCCCTACGGTGATTACTGGACTTGCACTCTTTGTAATGACTATGATGGCATCGTTGAGAAGGCTGTTCCTGTAGACGAGCCTACTCCATACCCTTACCCTGCGTTGCTTGAGTTTTACGATAGAAGCGTATACAACTGGCAACCGGGTATGCTGGAATTGGAGGGTAAGATACTTCGTGTCACTAAGTCTTCTGTAGGCACTTTTGATTTCTGTCCTAAGCAGTATTACTTTCAAAACATACTGGGCTTGCGTGGGGAGACAAGAGACTATCATACTCGTGGTTCAAATATTCACGATGCAGTAGAGTGGTTTTGGAAAGAAGCACCCGTCTACATAGCCGAGGTGCTCGGTTTGATTGACAAAGGTGCTACAGAATCAGCAAAGAAGGTGCTGCGTAAGGCCATGCCTAAGCCACCTACACCTTACATCTATGGAGAAGAGTCACAGATGAATCAATATAGCGATTGGCAGTTTGAGAGGCTTATGCACATGCGTGACAACACACAAGACTGGTTACCTATGGCTAACGAAGTTGAAGTCCATGCAAACCGTATAGTGGTTGCGAGTGATGGAACTGAGGTTCTTATTCACATGAAGGGATTTATTGACCGTATATTCGTAGATGATTCTCGCAGTGGTATCATTCTAATGGAGTTGAAGACTGGTAAATGGGTAGAGAAAGGCGGGCGTAAGCGGGCTTCTATGAGGGCTGAACTGCAATTCTATCGGATGCTCTTAGAGCACAGCCCACACATTGAACTCCTACCTGTAGTGGGCTGGGGCTGGCAGTTCCCCGGCGGTGGTATCAATGGAGGAGATGGGCCGATGTGGGATTATGAGAGTGTGAAAGGGCCGGGTGGTCGCTACGCTCCTAAGACAGTAGAGAAGAGACTTGTCCGTTTAGTTGATGCACATTTGAATGATGATTTCCCTGCTGAGGCTCATGAGGCTAAGTGTGCATATTGTGATTTCATGGAAATGTGTCCGGCGTGGATGGGTGAGTTGGCTATTGACCCCGAAGATATGAGGTGAGAGAATGGATAAAGAAGGCATAGATACGATTGCGAAACTGTTTGAGTTTTCACTCAAACGAAGATGGCCTAAGTTTGAGTTTTCAGTTGAGACTGCACTTGTTCCTACTGGTAAGCGTGTTCAAGTGAAGGTTGCTTCTCAAACTTCTTTGTTGGAATACTTCGGTGACTATGAGGGCGCTAAGGACATTAAGGCTGGCTACTGCTGCTTTTACATCACCATACACCCCTCTAAATTGACTATGCAGCACATTGAAGAAACATATAGAGTTGTTGAAAGAAAGATAATGGAGCAAGAAATAATTTTTGAATCATTGGAGTGAGTAAGATGGCGTTTATCCCGTTGGACTTTCCTCGTGAGGTGCTGGAAATAGCATCGGATGGTAAGCAGGGTGGGCGTTACTCCGTCAAAAACTGGGCTGAGTTAGAGCGATACTGGAAAGGTAAGAATGGTAGTGGTAATGTCTACTTTACTGCCTATGGTTATCGTGCAACTAAGCCTCCAAGACATCACAGAGTAGATTATGACACACCGATTATCCGTCACTTCGTCATGGACTTTGACTGTAAGGACTTCAAACAGCGAGGTGCTGATGTTGATTTTGCATTCATGCATGAGCAGGTTAAAAGGCTGCATCGTTTTTTGACTCATGAGAATATTCGCCACTTTGTATGGTTCAGTGGAGGAGGGTTTCACTTTTGGATTCCTCTTCGTGATACATTCACTCCCTCCGATGGTTACTCTGTAGCGAGAGTCAAGGAGGGAGGTAGAAAACTAATCAGTCAGTGGCATAAGAAACTGAACCTATCTTGTAATGACCCTACCGTAGCCTTTGATACATCGGGTATGATTCGTATTCCTAACTCATACAACAGCAAGAGGGGTTGTTGGAGTATTCCTTTAGACTCTCATACGATACTCAACTTGACTCATGATGAAATTATGGAGAAGGCTCAAACACCGGTAAGTGGTTACATTCAACTTGGCGAAAATGATGTCGCTATAAGAGTGGCTGATAGAAAAAGCCCATTCAAAAAGACGGTAGAAAAGGTAGAAGGTTTACCTGACATTACATTAGGTGACATGATTGTTCTACCATGTCTCGCTCAAGCAGCACTGGGCGAAGGCAACCCCACTCACAAAGCGAGGTTTCACTTAGCATCTTATCTTGCTGCGAGACTGCGCTGGTTCTACCCAGTAGCAGCAGTAAACGATGAAGAGAAGGCTGAGCATGTAAAACTCATCTGTCGTATCATAGAAGAGCAAGGTTGGGTGGACTACAACCCTCGCATCACTCGTGAACAAGTAGAGAATATTGTATTTGGGGGTGCTGGAAACAATGGATATTCAGCAGCATCTTGCGCTACGCTTGAATATGATGGATTGTGCAGCGGGAGATGCCGCTACTTTGACGGTAGTATAGGTGATAATAATGACTAAAGAAATAGACGGTAGAAAAAGTAGAGAAACAACACACATAGCACAAAGCAAAAGCGGTATACTGAGCGCCGTCAAAACAGAAACTACAATTGTAACTATATTCAGACCCGAAAAAGAATGGTTTGATGCAAGGTTCATAGAGTTCTTACTCCTCATTGACGAGACACCAAGAACAGTTAGACAAATCATCAAACATTCTCCCTCACTCAGACTCATAGAATCACTGGAGTTTAACAGGATATTGAAGACTCTTGTAGATAGAGGATTAGTAATTAAGGAAAGGGAGAATAACCACCACACCACTTACAGGAGAGTTCATAGTTTCCCAACACACGCAGGTGGTTTCTATTAAGCCTGATTTGATAATTGACTCAAATGAGCGTGGCTCGCTATGCGACTCAGTAGAGCGTAGAGCGAAGAAGGAGGGGTTGAATGTTGTTAGGCAACCTTTGGTTGTAGGTGATTATCTGTTAGGCGCTGCTTGTGTAGAAGCAAAGAGCGTCACTGACTTATTTCAGTCCAGCCATAGCGGTCATCTTTGGAGACAACTGGATAACATGGATGCTAACTACGAGCGCTTCTTTCTTGTAGTGCATGGCTCAATAGCCAAGTATGTAGCCTTCGCTAAAACTCAAAATAGGAGACTAACACATAGTAGAGTGCAAAATGAACTTACTGGCACTATCGCCCGTATCATGGCTGATTTTGATTGTCAAGTATTCTTCACTCCGAATGTTAGTGAGGCTGCTATGTTCATCACTAAACTGCATAACAAACTACACAAACCAGCCAGCAAACATGGTGCTCAAGCGATTAGAAGGGTGTCTACTAACGATGTAAGAGTGGACATGCTACTATCTGTTCCGGGTGTAGGCGCTGAGTTAGCGGAGCGCTTACTTGACAAGTGTGGTAACTTAGAGGAGATGTGTTTTCCTGAGTCTTTGAAGCAAGTCAAAGGATTAGGAGACAAGCGTAGAAAGTTGATTGTTGATGTTCTCACCAGCGAATCACCAGTTCACATTGAAAGAACTGTCAGGCGTAAGAGGGGTTCTTAAAGCAGCATCAAAGCACCCCTTAAAACGCACTTTTGAGTGTATATTTTGGTGTAAGTTATGACATATTTTACGAGTTGTCTGAGTTGTATGTTGTCTTGTCTATACTATATATGTTTATTAACTGGGTGTTATACCATGCAAAATACTGTTCAGATGATACAACGGACAATCAAGACAACGAGGTTTGAAGTTGATATATAAAGCAGTAGAAACGAAATAGGATGTGATAAGATGAGAGAGGCTCAAGACTACCAAGCGGTAAAGCGATACCCTGCATTTGATGGGTATGTAGAAAGATTCAGTAGAACAAGTATAGACAATGACATACCTGCGATGTTATCGTTCTTCTACATTCAAGGACAAATAGCAGCACCATTCATTCGTATACCGTGGGATGCAAGCCATCTTGACCCTCGTGTGCATGTATTTTGGATTCAGCCATCAAGGACTGGTAAATCAGTGGCTTGGGAGTTTGTAGGTGATGTGTTGAAAGATTGTGGTCTTCAACAAGACATGTATACTTCAGGTTCGGATGCTGGGCTAATTGGTGGTGTAACCAACGAGACAGTCGTTGATGAGAACGGAAAGAAAGAACAAGTGGCTGTTCAAACAGAGGGGATGCTCGCTGGTCAAAAAGCATTGAACTTTGACGAGGGTAGTATCATACTCAATCCGGGTAAGCACTCCCAAGAGACTGTATTGTATCTACAGTCGGCGTGTAACCCCATTGGTAGCAACTCAAACATTCTTGTCAAGCACTTGAGTGGTCGCCGTATTGAGACTGAATCACTTGTCTCACTGTGGATTACTACCTATCCACCTGCTGGTGTAAAGGAGTATGTCTTGACAAAGGGTATCTTTCAGCGAGTTCTTCTTTACTGGTCTGACTGGGATATGGATAGGCGTATGGGCGTGAGTATGAAGCGTATGGAGAGAGCATTCACCAAGACACCTAAACAGAAACTCTCATACGAGGAAATAGTTGATTACTTCACTAACCTACAGAAGAGACTCCGTGACAGAGTTCTCAACCTAACTGAAATATCCTTCGCTGAATGGGATGGTATGACTCGTGAAGAGCAAGAAGACTCGGTGCAGTCGGTTATGCATGAAATGTTTTCAGCCGATGACTCATTCTATGTTGCTACATACGATTTGGTAGAGGATTTGTATTCGTTACTTGACGGCCTTAACTTCGCTATCGGTAATGTAGTTGCATCATTCATTCCCGCTATGGAAAACTACTCAGTGATTCTCGCTACTCACATAGCCATGATGGATAAAAAGTGGGTCATCACTGGTGAACATCTTGACATGGCGAAGGAGATTATCTATGACCTATTTAAGAACCTGATACTGTGGCTTGAAGGTGAAGTTGAGGTTGGCGCTAAACAGAACGAGAAAGCAAACCATGCAAAGAACTGGACTGCTGCCTACAACACAATCGCCCCAGTTGAACTGGATAAGAAGGGTGAGGGTTGGAGAAAGAAAGCAGCCGTCATCAAGCAGTATTGTATCACTGAGCAAGTTACTCGTGGAACTGCATTCAACCGATTCTCCAAGTGGGGTGCTCATCTGTTTGATGCAGCGAAAGATGGTGCTACTGTCTATATCCGATTAAAAGAGGTATCAGCATGAGTGGTAAGTGCTGCTGTTGCGATAAGGACTCAAAGTTCAGAGATAATACCCCTGTAGGGGTCAAATATTTTTGTAGTGAGAAGTGCTGGGCAGAATACTTGGGGATTGAAGTCAAGCCCGAAGGTTTCTACGGGATGATTCAAAAGAAAGTAGGATGGTGGGCGTAATGAATGAAGACAAATTGAAGATTTACATTGAGACAGAGGAATATATTTACTGGGAATACACAGAGGCTTGACTATGAGTGACATAATGGCTTTAGATATTGAGACTGGTAACTACTCTTGGGAAATAGGCGGCTGGGATAAGCATAGCCTGTTTGAACCCACAGTAGTTTGCACATGGAACGGAACTGATGGACATGTCTTTGCCAAAGAGGATATTGAAATGGCAACAGCGACTGTGCATGAATTACACCCTCGGACTCTTGGTGACCATCTACAGAAACACATTGACGCAGGTGGAAAGATTCTCGGTCATAACATTCGTAAGTTCGACCTACCAGTTCTAAATGCTGCATTGGATTGCTGGACAGCAGGTGAATTGATTGGTAAAAGCGAAAGTATCATTGACACCAAACTGTTGGTTGATAAAGCAGCATTAGGCGTGGGTAAAGTCCACACTACACTTGACACTCTCGCTCGCACTACTCTTGATTTGTCGAAGAGTATGCAGAGCAGTGATGCTCCCGCTGCATGGCGGGAGGGTAAATATCTTGAGGTAGCCGACTACTGCCTCAAAGATTGCCAATTGACCTACGACCTCTACATGTATGGCGTAGACAATGGTATAGTGAAGAGCCGAAACATGGAGGATGGCTCGATAGTTGAAATTGAGGTAGATTGGAAATGAGTGATAATAACACAACACAGAGGCTAAACATAGAAGCAGTTAAGCGAATCGCTGAGACTGTAAGAACAACACTTGGGCCGTTAGGCATGGACAAGATGATGGTAGACGGTGGTGGTAATGTCATCGTAACAAACGATGGTGCTACAATCCTAAGAGAAGTAGACACTGCTCACCCTGCTGCAAAGATGGTAGTAGAGGTATCTAAGATGCAAGAAGCAAACGCATACGATGGAACTACCAGCACAGTAGTGCTTGCCAGTCAATTGTTATCAAACTCCGAGGGTTTGTTCGCTAAGGGCTTACACCCTAATGTCATCAACAAAGGATATGCTGCTGCACGAAACATGGCTATTGAGTGTCTTGAGGGTATGAAAGATGCAAAGAATATGTTTCATCAAGAAAGCAGTTCCTTCAATGCATACGAAGCAATCGCCAAGACAGCGATTACTGGTAAGTCGCTTGAGGCATCCGAGGATAAAGTCGCTGAGTTGTGTGTAGAAACCATTGAAGCAGTAGGAGACGCTCGTGAAGTCAAAACACTCGCTGCTCCCGGTGGTGCTTTGGCCGACTCTTACCTGTTCCGTGGTGTAGTTCTCAACAAGGACTTCATTGGCGGTGGTGACGAGTTCGATAACTGGGCTGACCAAGACGGCGTTGAAGTGTTACTTCTAAATGGAGGACTGACCGAGACTAAAGGAAATGAAAATGTCTCAGTGCAAGTCCAAGACGCTAACTCATACAGTCAAGTTCAGGCTATGGGGCGAGACAAATTACTCGCTGCGGCTAAGGCTGTAGTGAATAGCGGGGCTAAGGTTGTGGTGTGTCGTGACTCGGTGCATGATACAGCCATCGCATATCTACGCAAACAAGGTATTTCAGTGGTGCAGCGTGTTCCTGAGAGCACTATGCGCCGACTTTCTGAAGAGACGACTGCTCCTATTCACATGTTCCCCGATGCGACATCTACAACGGGGGCTGCTATCATTGAAAGAAAGACATACAACGATGTTTCATATCTATTCATGCATAATATGCGAGTAGAGGCAACGCTCGTTCTATTCGGTGCTACTCAGTCTACTCTTGATGAAATCCAGCGTGGCTTTGATGATGCTCTCGGAGTTGTTTCACTGGTCAAGAATGGTGACTCTATGCGCTTTGGTGGAGGTGCAACTTACCTCGCTATCGCCGCACACCTAAGAGCAAATGCAAGTGAGATTGGTGGTCGTGCTCAAATGGCTATTGAAGCCTTTGCTGATGCACTTGAAATCATACCTGCAACTATCGCTGAGAATGCCGGTTATGACCCACTTGATACTGTCTTAGCGATGAGGCATGCTTTACCTGACCCTTACGGCCCTGATGTAGAAAATGGAGGAGTTACACTCATGGCGGGAGTATATGAACCAACATCACTTATTCGTAGCGCTATCAGTGGCGCAACAGAAGTTGCCAGCGCTATTCTACGCATTGATGATGTCATCGGGCGTAGAGGTGCTGAGTGATGGGTAGGCTGTTAGATAAGATGAGAGTCAAGTGTAGGGCTTGCCTACACGAGCACATACCCCGTAGACTACAAGCAAGATACCTTGACGGTGACCGTAAACGCATAAGCCTGTGGCAGTGCAAAGAATGTGGTCACATTTGGCAAGACAGCGCCTTCAAGTGACTACTACTCCAAAGTATGCATTCCCGGTGAATGGGTCTGATAAAGAACTCGCTCTATCTGTAGAATGGTCACCACCACCTCTCTTTGATGTTATTGTGTCCCAACTCACTTCAAAAACCAATTCACCTGACGCTATTGGTGGAGGATTAGTAAGAACTATCGCTCCTCCTACAAGCCTTGCTCCTACTTCAAACGGAGTTCCGGGGAAAATAGTATTCATGTTTCCCCCCGCCATGTTTACAACACCTGACGGAATTAGACCCAATGCATCAACGAAAACATTTAGACTTGCTCTTTGGGCTTGTGGGGCTGGTGGAAATCTTTGATTAGTAGTATTGTAAAGTGATACTCCTACATCTATCCCTGTATCGCTACCGTTGTTGGCTATATTCAGGGTAACTTCACCGTTGAGTATAGTCTCTCCAAGCCCAAGTGAAGGAAATGCTGGGGTTTGACTATGAGTAATTGTCGCTAAGTAATCAGCAACCATGAGAGGGTTACTCCCAGTAAAAGGCGCAACCGTAGCACCTGTGTTAAAATCTCTAATATCTAATAACTCAACAGAAGCCATATTCATTCCAGTTTGCTGAGAGAAATATTCCAACCCCGCTACACCGAATACATTGTCTTGCACACCAAGTCCATTATCAGTTGATTCGGGGTAAGTGCCGGGAGTCGGAGGAGCACCACCTCCCGACCTTTTCTTCTTATCTTTCATAGCAGTTCCTTTGATAGCAGCGAATAGGGGATTCATAGTATCACAATCCTATTCCTAACCAACCAGCCCCGCCTCCGGCGGGGTCGCCACCGTAAATCAAAGTCACCGCTTCACTTACGGGTAGTGTTCCATTAAGCGCCGCACCGTTTAAGAGTTGAGCATTCCCATGACCTCCTTGTGACCCTAACCCACTTCGGTCAATTGTTATAGAGCCTCCACCTCCAACCGGCGGAAAATCAGCATTGTAAATAATGTAGGTGTCACCGGGGTCAGAACTACTGGGGTCGGGTAAACCAATAGTGGAAACGGCTGGCATACCCGGAATACCAGCGATGATAACTATACCTCTTTCACCGGGGTCTAATTCAAAAACCCCCGGAATTGGATTACCTGTAACTGGGTCAAATAGTTGCACTCCCGGCCCATTTTGCTCAATGTGGGTTGCTGGTGATGAAAGCCTCCCACCTAAAGTTATACTTGCCGCACTTTCAATTGCTTGAACTGCATTAAGGTCAGTATATAGGTTACTCGTCAATGCTACAGTTCCGGTAGCGTTTGGTAGAGTAATAGTTCTATCAGCCGTGGGGTTAGTGACGGTTAGCGTAGTCTCGTGAGCGTTTGTTACTGACCCTTCAAAGGCTAAATTAACATTTTCACCGAGGGTGACGGCAGTATTTGTGATTAACACTCTCTCAGTTCCCTGTGTGTGCATGGATATAGTATTAGCATTGGCTGAGGTTTCTACATCTACCTTTGTGTCAGCATCGGCATCGGCTATTGCAGTGCCTCCACCACCACCGCCGCCGCCCAATGCTGCTATATCAGCAGCAGTAGTGGCCTTGACTGCCCCTCCATCATCTGTGTCTTTGAATAATATTACATCATTTGAGGCGAGTGTTGGAGTTGCGTAACTGTGACCAGCAATAGCGGCATTGACATTAGCCGCATTCGTTACTTGTGCGCCTGTGTCTACACCTGTGAGTTTAGTGCGCTCCGATGTAGACATGATAATACCTGACCCGGCATCTGTGACATCACTCAAGTCTTCAACACTTGATGCTGAGTTAAGAACTGTAGCAGTTCCATGCTTCAAAGCGTTAGATGCACCGCTGTCTAACCAAAGTGTGTTAGCACCGACATTTCCGGGGTTTGCGCCTACTGGAGTAAGTTCAAGTCCAGTTGGGTCAATCAAACCAGTAACTGTAAGTTTACCATTTACCGTGAGTGTAGAAGAAGCAGTAGTCCAAAACAAATTAGCGTCACTTGAATGGTTACCAGCACCGTCAGAAAACTGAATTAAACCAACTGCGCCACTTGCGTTACTGGTTGTAGTTGCACTTACCATGACTCTTTTCCAAGCACTACCGCTGTAGGTAAATAAAGCAGCATCGCCAGCAGTCAAAGTGCTGTTTAATCCAGTGCTGTCAAAGGTGATTGCACTGCCACTCGGCACACTGACAATTACTGTGTGACCCTTTGGGAAAGGAGCAGCACCCACTGCTGCGTTTGGATTAAGGTTAATCGCACCACTGGCGGCACAAATAAACACTTGAGCCTCGTCAAAATCAAAGTCTACATTGGCTGAACCAGTAATGTCTTTGATACGATTTGGGCCGAGTAAGTGAGTGTGTCGGCCTGACCCATCTTTAGCGCTGAAGTAGAGGTTAGGAGAGTTATCAACTTCATTATACGACATCCATAAGACACCATTGTTACCAAAGTCTCCGTGTTCTCCACTACCATGTATTTGCTCTAAGGCTGTATGTGTGTTCAAATGGTCTGTTGAACCAACTATTCCGTCAGTTACGGGTGATAGATAGAAAGGTGAAGGGCGAATAAATACACGCTTGTCATTAATCTCATCTATGGTAAGATTAAGGTCGTTTGCAGCCAAAGCACCAGCGTTGAATGTAGCCCTAATTGTAGCGAGCACAAGGCTTTGTTTGTTTTGTGCAGTTCCTACGCTACTCATTGTCAAGTAACTGTCAGCGATAGTTCCAGCAAGAGAAGGATAGACACCTGTGCCTGATGTTACTACATTAGATTGAACAAACTTAGCACCCTCCGATGTTGCTATAATAGCGAAGAGACATTCCTTACCTGTTGTAAGCGCTGTTGTGCTTGTTCCAGTGAGGAAAGCCGAACCTGCCGTTGTGGTATCTGTCAAGTTGATAGTGACATCACCACCTGACCCATTATCAATGTTGTAAGGCACTCCGTCAAGAATGACGCTACAAGCCTTGATTGTAACTTGATGATTGCTACCACTTACAAAACCGGGTAGTAGATTAGGAGAGTTTCTATCCCCGCTACCATACGCTGTATCATGAGGATTGAGGACACCGTTACCGTGTAGACCTTCGTAAATGTTAGTCAATGAAGGTGATATGATGTGGTCACCGTCTCTTAGTCCATCGTTTGTTCCCGCTGTATGTCCTGATATTGGGTTTTGTGGCATTTTATCTCACCTCAATTAGTATCTGTATTCGTATCTCGTTTGATGTTGTTTTATTAAACGATGCGATTGTATGACGAGCGATAGGTAGAGTGCTAAGCGCCCCTCTAAATTGTATGAAAACCTCTTGTAGATTTTCATTGAATGATTCTGTGGCTGGTAAAAACCCTTCAACCAAAAGAGAAGAGTCTGTGATAATTCGTGTGGTGGGGTTGATAATTTTAGCAGGTCTACCAGCCGCCCCGTCACTTTTTGTAGCGGGGCTACCGTCAAAACCAACAACCATTTCATTGATGTTGTTTGCGATAGTGTCAATGAGTAGTCTTCTTACATGATTTGATATTGGCATTCAATCACCCCTCTCTGTTATTTTCAATGTTTTACTGCCACCAACTCTTTCACCAGTTGCAGCACCGACCACACCACGACCCATGCCTCTCCCTATGATGAAACCATCGCCGGGTAAACCGTGTCCTGTAACATGTGTTATGACGACTGAAACTATTTCTACATCACC
>TARA_R100000697_G_scaffold28710_2_pt1 | contig 36260 bp, 50 predicted proteins | sample TARA_R100000697 | Tara Oceans TARA_R100000697 (sample SAMEA2622788) | marine metagenome | biome: marine biome (ENVO:00000447); feature: surface water layer (ENVO:00002042); material: "saline water (ENVO:00002010), including plankton (ENVO:xxxxxxxx)" | depth 5 m
TAGTGTATAACATTGTATTGTGTATTAACATAATACTAACATCTGAGCATGCCGTTGCAAAAGCTTTGGGTTTTAAAAAATCCATTTAAAAATTAGGCTTCATTTTAAGACGGAGGGGAAGACGATGAGACATATCAAAGATATGAGCAGGAATGTACGCCTGTAATACAATGTTATATACATGTTTAACTAAAACTTATTATTATGTACGAAATCAAGATTCTGCACGACGACTGTGCTACTGTTCAAAAGACTTTAAACCAATGGAAGCACCAATTTAAAGTTAAAATACATTCTGTATTACCTTGCCCTCATACTGAGGGTAATGTAATTGCTACAGTTTGTAGAACTATTAAGGGGGACAAATAGTCCTCCTTTTTTTTGTTGTTGTACATTGTATTGTAACCAAACAATATGCACGAAAGCCATCGTGGATAAGGAAAACGGCATTTATTATTTTAGAGAGGACTTCGGTCCTCTTTTTTTTGTTGTTCTATAATGTTTAACTAAAATTATATTATTATGTCTTGTTTAAAATGTAACAAAGAATATCAAGTATTTACTGATGAATTTACTGGAGAAATTGAAATCTACCATGTAGACGAACTATACTGCATTGATTGCGAAATGGCTACTACACGCTTTTGTGGCAGCCAACAATGTGCTGACAATGCTGAAAAGATTGCTAAAGAAGATGAAGCAATATATGGTAAAGACTTACCTTGGTAACTAAACAGAGGGCTATTCGCCCTCTTTTTTTTGTTGTTTAATACTGTATAACTAAAACTTATTATTATGAATAAAGAAATGAAATTACTTTTACATCACTTAGAAAATGAAGTTGTTAGGCTTGAGTTAGAAATGAATGAATTTAATGATAGCTTAGCAATTTACGAACATCATGGTAAAATATTAGCTTACAAGAAAATTATTACATTAATTAATGAAGATTTATTTGACAAGCTTTACGAACATTATAACTAAAAGACTATGGAAGATATAATATTTACAGGTGACATACTATTATTGTCTGCATTTGCATTAACATTATATGTATGTCAGTACGCACAAAATAGAGAGAAGAAATAACTTCTCTTTATTTTTACTTTCACTATCATTATGGGTGGTATTGTACAGTAGGTTAGCTCTAAGTATGCACAGTAGTGTACAATTTTTTACGCTTTCAGCGGTTGTACCTGCGGTACGGCTTGTTTTACAGCACTAAAGTGCTGAACTTTTGTAGTTTTTCTTTGTACAAGCGTGTGTACGATATACTATTTTCGTCTATAATTCTTGTTATTAAGAATTCTTGCAGAATTGCTTTGCAGTACTTGTATATTGTTTAGGTGTTTTGCATGGTTTGTGTGTACCAGTTGTCCCACTCCCGCCCAAGTTACGAAAAATTTTTGACATTGTCAAGTGGTCTTGTGTTCTTTTTTCATTTCAGTATACTATTTGTACAATTTGTGCTGTATTGTTATTTTGTGAATGTTTTGTTGTTTCCTGTTGTATAAGTTATTTTGTAATAGTTACATACTTTGATATAGTGCTATCCTATAGCTTATATATACAATCACGGATTCATCAGTAGCCTTGCGAACAACTGAAGCACCAGATATGTGGATAAACTATCAGAATTTTTCATTTATTTATTACTCAGTAGAGTTCAGCTTATGTTGTTCTCTACTGTTTAATCAAAAAATTATATGTTATGAGTTTAATTAATTTAATTTCTAAAGACTTATCTAAAGTCAAAACTGTTATATCTAATGATTACCTTGATAGAACAGAGGGTATCAAAAAAGGTAATCTAACTATCATTATGCCATCTTATAAGTTTTCTTTTGCAGACGGCAGTGACGCTAAAGCTTTTGATTTAGCAGATATAGTATTACATCAAAGACAAAAAGTTAATGGTCAATGGACTAACAAAGACTTACCATGTTTTGCTATCAATATCAAAGCTTCTAAGCAACCTGAATCACACAAAACTGTTTACTACAGTATGTTATTCAGAAATACTTCTTCTAAAGAAATCATTGAGGAGTTCAAATCAGGTATGAATCTAAACAGGTCTAAAGCCTTGTATAATATTATCATGCAAAACAAAATGAACATCAATAACTTCTTTGAGAACTTAGCTCTTGGCGAAACTATTGAATTTGCTCAATACAAGCGTGATAACGGTCAACTAAACTTTGTAGATTCAAAGTATTATACTGATAAAATCGCAGTTAAGGCTACCAATGATGATTTACCATTATAATCATGAACTATGATACTGGTTGTAATATCTTCATTATTACTGTACTTACGCTCTATGTAAGTTTTATGTTATATATGGTAATAACATTTTAGTTTAACATTAAGGGGAACTACTATTCATTTAGTATGTTCCTCTTTTTTTTTGGTGTTCACTTCGTTCACGGGGGTCACTATCATCATGCGCGGTAGTGGTTGCCACTTACATGCACGGTAGTTTATTTTGTTGTTGTGTGGTGTTTTGCTTTTGTTTAACTAAATTTATAGCCATGAAAGAAATATACGCAATAATACAATCTACCAATAATGGTAAACACGAAAAAGAATTATTAGTTGACAATACACTTTACCAAACATTTAGTGAAGCGTTAGAGCAACTTGAACTAATATATGATACAGTTGACATGTCAGATGATGATACATACATTCAAATATCATACCACATAGCTACATATAATTTAGTTTAAACAAACAGGGTGGGACTTTCCGTAAGGCAGTCAGGCTATTTAAATTAATAGTGCGATTCGCGACACACCCTGTAACTTATAAGATAAGACTATTAGGCTACAGATTAAAGTGTTGTTTACCGTGAATTGCTTAGACTATTCATTAAAATCGGAACTGGCCAGAACAACACAACTATCTGTAGCCAATGTCTTATTATTTTTTTTACTCATTAAAATTATACACATGAAAATACTAATAAATAACCAAGAGGTTGACATAGCTACATTGTCTTTGGAAGAAGTGCATAGCTATGACTTTCCAGAATTTTCTGACGCATTTGTTTCATCAGGTAAGTTTAAAAATGGTAAACCACTGAACGGCAGTGACTTACAAAAATTAGAAGAAACTTACCCTGACTTAATAAATCAATTAGCAATAGAAAATTATTGGGGTGGATACTCTAATAAATACCATAAAAATTAAAATATGAACATAGAAAATATATTTACTTTTTTAATTATTGTAATCACAGTATTTATGATAAGTACTTGTTAAATTAAAAATATAAAATTATGAAAAAGAAAAATGATTACTATTCTGACGGATATGTAGCCCACGGTTTAATGGAAACTAAGCACGCAATTAAAGAATTATTAGGAATGATGGACCAATCTTATTGTGAAGATGATGGTTCACTTTTATATCCAGACTATTATGAAGAATTATTTAATTGTTTAGATAAAGCAATAGAATTAATAGGTCATAACCCAGTAAATAAAAAATAAAACATAAAACATGGAAAAATTAAAAACAGATATAATGCTTTATGCATTAAAAGAAATAAAAAAAGCAAATATTGGAATAGATGTTTTAAAAGATACAGATATTCAAGAAGCTATTTATCAATTAGAAGATATAGTTTCTGATAAAGCTTTTATTAAAAACAAATCTAAAAATAATAAATATGTAGATAACAATGTACATATTCGTCTTAGAGACATAATAGATTTAATTAAGATGAAGCTAAAATTAGCAGATTTTTATAATTACAGTTCTGAACCAACAATAACTTTATCAAGTAGTTCAGCTCGCAAAATTAATACAAAATTGTCTATTAAATTTCCTTCACCATATGAAGAAGAAAATGTTGATAGTCAAAGAACTTTTGCTTGTTCATATCTTGTTAACTCTTTGGTCAAAATGTTACTTCCGTATGTTAGTAAAACAGATTTTTCTGATACTAAACAATATTTTGAAATGGAAATGAAACGTAGAAATGAATTAGAATTGAAAAAAGAAGAATTGATAAACGAAGCTGAAGTATGATACTAGATGAGTTTGGACCAGGGGGCGTACCTTATGACGCAATTAATGATTATTATTTAACACTTAAAAACGAAAAAAAAATGTGTGGATTAGTTGGATTTAGTGGTAAAGCTGACACAAGTATATTTAAGGCTTTACATTTACTAGCAGATAACGACGAAAGAGGTGGACACTCTACAGGGTTATATGCAAACAATAAAATATACAAGACAACAGATGAGTCTTTAAACATTCTGCCTATGCTTGATACTAATGTAACAGGCAGTGTTCTAATTGGACACACAAGATTCGCTACACATGGCGAACATACTGTAGAAAATGCACATCCTTTTCAATACAAAAACATTATAGGTGCACACAATGGTGTACTAAACAATTACAAAGAAGTAGGTGAAAAGTTTGGCATTGAACCAACTACAGTTGATTCTCAAATGATATTTAAATTATTAGCACAAGAAAAAAATGATAAACATTTAGGTCTCTTTGGAGGTGCAAAAAATGTTATATATACTAAAGGTGATAATAAATTATATGTATATCGTAGAGACAACCCATTATATGGCGTAGAAACAGAAGACGGATATTACTTTAGCTCTTTGGAAGAAGGCCTTAAGAATATAGCAGGTAAAAACAAAGTAAAAGAAGTTCCTCAAAACAAACTTTACATACTTGAAAATGGTAAGCTAATCAAAACTATTAAGATTAAGCACAAACCAGTTCCTACTAAATCTACTGTTAACACAGATTGGAGAAGTTATGGTAATTATTCTAACAGAGATTGGGGTTACTTGGGTAATATAGATAAAGATGATTATTCTCTTAATGATTATAATAATGGTGAATATCAAGAGTTTGAAAAAATGCAAGATTATGCGTCATTTATTTATCAAATATATACCGAAGCTCACAAGAAAGGTTTTACAGAAGAAGAATCTGAAAAGCTTCTTGATTTGTATAACCAATTAAACCAATTCTCTTATGACTACTACTACTAAACAAAAATGTCTTTCCAGTGGAGAAAAACATCACATTGATGAAATGTACAAAACAATTAATGGTGACTATATACATCCAGACTATGCAGATGAATGGGTAAATATAGACGGAGGTAATATATATATTCATGGTGATGACGCTACATTATGTGAGTGTAATGAGCTATGGTATCCTACAGAAGACCTTGGGCAATATTATATATCTTGGGACCATTGGTGTGAAGTATATAGGTTTGAAGATAACATGTGTTATGGTTGGATAAGCTCAAGTCGTGAAGGTTGGTTTAGTAACGAATGTGACTATGCTTATTCAGACGATAGAGATGAATACTACATGTCTAGTGATATTGCTCGAGATTGCGATATGCAGTATTGTGAAAACTCAGATGATTGGTTACATATAGATGATATTCAAGATGGAGAAGAATGGCATAATCAATTTAGAGTTCCCAGTCTTAAAGAATCTAATACTTTTAATTTGACACATGGAATGAAATATACATTCGGTGTAGAAATAGAAACATGTGACAGTAATTTAGACTGGTCTGATTTGTCTCTATCTGCAGTTCACGATGGTAGTGTCAATGGTATGGAGTTTGTTACAGGTGTTCTTCAGGGCGACAAAGGTTTGAATATGTTATCAAAAATTTGTACAGAGTTAGATAATAATCATTGCTATGTAGATAAAACTTGTGGACTGCATGTTCATATTGGTGGAGCTAATTTCAACAGAAAGTTTTCTATCCTAGCTATTATGCTAGGTCAAATGCTTCAAGATGAAATATATACAATGTTACCACCATCAAGATTGACAAGTTCTTATTGTCACAAAATCAAAGGAAAATACTGCAACATAAAATATGTAAGTAAAAAACTATATCCTAGAACATACTCTAGGCAACTTAAGTTACTAGCAGAATATGTTTATTCAGATAGTTCAGAATTTGATTCAACAAACAATAAGAAAACAGCACATCCTTATGGTAGATATCATAGTTCAAGATACACATGGCTAAATCTAAATAATTGTAGTTACAGTTATTCACCTGATACTGTAGAGTTTAGGTGTCATAGTGGTACTACAAATTATACTAAAATGTATAATTGGATTTTGATATGTATGTGTTTTGTTAGGTATATTGAAAATCATCCAAGAGACATTATAGAGTCTTTTAAGGATTTTTCTAGCCAATACCCTAAGCCTTGTATGCTATTGCGTGATATAGTATCTACAGGTATTGAAGATACCAATAAAGCTATAGAGCTTTTAGAGTACATAGATGCAAGAAAAGATAGGTTTAAACAAAGTTAATCGCTACTCATTAACAGAAAGGTGTGTGGTAATAGTTAGTTATTATTCTCCCTAACTATGCCCGTGATTGAACCATGCACCTTTCTTTGTTAATAACTTTTTTTGAATATTAACAATTATTAATATAAATTTGCAACCCAATGGATAAATTACAAAAACAATTATGGTTCGATACTTTTTGGAAAGAGTATCCTAAAAAGGTAGGTAAAAAACAATGCAAAACATACTGGTCTAAACTAAAGATGTCAGCAGAGTTATTCACTATCATCATGGACAGTTTGGTTAATCAGAACGTCCTGCGTGCAAAATATGCACAAAACAATACGTGGTACCCTAATCCTCCAGACCCTATACGTTGGCTTAAATACGAACGTTGGGAGGATGAGTTACCACCCATAGACATTAAGGAAGTTAAACAGGTTTATATTAAACCAAAATACAAAGATTACGATGAACGATAAATTAGATTTAGATATCGTTAAAGATGGTATTGATTATTTTATGGACTTTAGAATAGAAGAAATGAAGTCTGATGACCAATACTACCTTCAACATATTATTAAATACATTAAGTATTTAGAGTTTAAAATAGACATTAAAAATCAAGCATTAAATAAACATGAATGATATAGAATATTTTGAACAAGTTTTATTGGGTAAACTAATAAACAACCCTAACCATTACTATGAAAATCATACTTTATTAAACGAATCATTATTCACTAATGCTGAACATAAAAAACTATACAATGCTATAGATGTTCAGTATCAACAAAATAATAAAGTAGATTTAACACAGTTTTACTTATCATTTTCAAATAAGTCATCTGCTATAAGTCTTGCGCAAAAATGTATGGAAAATTCATACGACTTATACCAACCTCAGTCTCTTATATTAATGTTAAATCAATCAAGTAAAAAGAAAAGTCTTAAATACTTGTGTGAAAATACATTAAAAAGAATACAAAATGATGATGATTTATTTGAAATGGTTCAAGAAATAGAATTAGAGTCACAAAAAATTGGTAACATTGATGACTCTAAAATTATTTCTATCAAAGAACAAATGCCCAGTATGATGAAATGTTTAGAAAAAAATATGCAATCTGATGGGTTAACAGGTATTCCTAGTGGATTTTTATCTATTGATAATTTTACTAGTGGTTGGCAAAAACAAGATTTAGTTATTGTAGGAGGAGCTTCATCAATGGGTAAAACTAGTTTTGCTTTAAACTTAGCTATAAATGCTGTAAAGCTAGGACATCCTACTGTAGTATTTTCATACGAAATGTCTGTAAATCAAATGCTTATGAGATTAATTAGTGGTGACACAGACATCAATAATAAACATTTACTTAAAGGTAAGATATATGACGTTGAAATGACTAAAATACACAATAGTGTAGCTAGGTTAGAAAAACTTAATATGTATATAGATGAATGTAAAAATACATCTTTAAAATACTTATTAAATAGAATTAGACAATATGTTATATCTAAAAAAGTAGAAATGGTAGTTGTTGATTATATGCAATTAATATCCTACAACATACACGGTAGGAGTAGAGAACAAGAAGTTTCTCATGTTGCTAGAGCTCTTAAGAATATAGCCAAAGAACTAGATATTACTGTTATAGCTTTATCACAGCTATCTAGAAACGTTAGTAAAAGAGAAACAGGTAGACCTACCTTAGCTGATTTAAGAGAATCAGGAGAGATAGAACAGGCCGCCGACGTTGTTACATTTGTTTATAGACCAGAGTACTATGGTATCAAAGAAGATAGTTCAGGCAATAGTGTAGAAGGATTAGCTGAAATTATTTTTGCTAAAGGTAGGAATATAGGTATAGGTAGTAGGTACTTAAGGTTTGTAGATTATTTAACAAAGTTTGAAGAGTTACCAACATCTTACCGTGGATAACTAATTATTCTTTTTGTTGTTTTATTTTTGTATATTTGTATTTATTAAGTACATTTGTACATTATGATTAGGTTTGACGAAAGTATAAAAAAGGTTTCTAAAAAATTAAAAGTTCCTAGAACTCTTGTTAAAAAGGTTCTTAAAAAAACTTTTCAAGAAATAGAATCCTGCCTTAATGAAGATAAAAATTTTATGTTTAAGGGCTACGTTAAGTTCGTCAAATCTAAAAACAAAAAAAAACCGATAAGTAAAACCGAATTGTTTAATTTAAAAACGAAAGACAAATGAAACCGAATATTATTATTGTGGGACCCTCGGGGTCAGGTAAGTCGAGCTCTATGAGAAATCTTGACCCTAAGTCCACTGCTGTGATTAACACAGAAAGAAAACAACTACCATTCAAAAATGCTAATGACTTTATGAACGTACCAGTCAAAAGTGTATCTGAATTTCACTCAGCTTTAGACAAAGCTATGGAGAGTGATAAAATTAAAACTATTGTTATTGAATCTTTTACATCTCTTATAGAAATCATATATAGAGAAGCCGAAATAAGATATAAAGGCTTTGATATATGGGGTTATTATAACAAAGAGATAGGTAGAATACTAGACAAATCTAAAAACTCTGATAAGTACGTTATATTCACTGCTATTGATGGTGTGTATGATGGAGATAATGGAGTGGAAGAAAGATTTGTTGCCATTGATGGTAACAGGTGGAAGAAGAGAGTAGAAAAAGAATTTGTTATATGTCTATTTACAGATACAAAAGCAACAGATGAAGGAGTTCAGTATAGGTTTAGAACAAACACAACAGGTAGAGATTCTGCAAAGAGTCCTATGGGTATGTTCTTAGACTTACATATTGACAATGACTTAAAACAAGTTATTGACGCATGTAGAACTTATTACTCTGAACCACAAACTGCTATTATGAATAGTACGTTTGCTAAAGAAAGTGTTTAATTAAAATCGAATAAAAATGTTTCCAAAATTGAATGAAACTAAAATAGAAAATGCTTCTACGCCTAAGTCAGATTACTTAGGTGCAGGAGCTCATACAGTTGAAATTAGAAAGTTTAAAACAAGTGATGAAGTACCAGGTTATCAGGGCACACCATATACAGAATTTATGGTAGGTAATGATGAGGGTATAGCATTCTTAAAGTTTAGTGGGGTTGATTCACATACTAGTGAAGCTGCCGCAAAAGTAAGAACAGAGATATTTAAATCTTTTCTTATTTCTGCAGGAGCAACTACATTTCAAGACCCACATATGGCTTGTAATACTGTTATAAACAACAAGATTGAAGTCTGTTTGGCAAAAAGAGAATATTGGACTACAGACAAAGACACCAATATTCCACAAATAAAATCAAGAGTTGAATATAAATTTGCTAATCCTGCTGGTAAAAAGATTACTTTTAAGGATAGCTATAATAAACCAATGTCTGCAGAAGATAGAGCTAGATATGAAGAAGCTTTAAGTCTTTCGCAAGGAGGTAATGCAGACATTCAAACACCATTTTAATTATGAAAGTAGTAAATTACTTTAAAAGCAAGAGACAGTTAGATAAATTTGAATTAAAATTTAGAATGCTAAGCTTTATATTTTTTGAAATAAAATTTGATATATCAAAAAGATGTGGCAAGTTAGTATTATTTAATGTAGGTATAGCTACAGAAAACTGCGACTGCTAATGATATACAAGCACCGAGCTTTTATAAAAGATGGCAAGGTTACTTTTCAAGACAGAGAAAAGTTTGACAACCATATGCTTAATTACGAGGGAAAGACTGTAGTTGTTACAGTCAGGGAGCAAAAGGAAAGACGAAGTCTTAACTTAAACTCGTATTATTGGGCAGTGGTTGTCAAGCTGTTGTCTGAAGAAACAGGTTATAATAAAGATGAAATGCACGAAGTTTTAAAATCTATGTTCTTAAGAACTAAATACCAAATAAAAGGTATATGGATACACGGTACTAAATCTACCACAAAACTTACTAATGAGGAGATGCAAGCATACATTGAAGAATGTAAAACGTTTGCTTCTACCACATTAGGTCTTTATATCCCTGACCCAAATGAAGTTGAATATGAATAGTTTTTTTATACTTGGCAATGTCCCTTCCAGTAAGAATGGAAAGAGATGGACAGGTAAGTATCTTATACATAGTAAAACTACTATGAGATATATAAAAGAAACTAAAGAAGATTATTTAAGAATAAGAAAAGAATTCTTAAAGGAGCTAAAAAAACACAAAGCACCTTATACAATTTCATTTAAATTTATTAGAAACAGTAAACGAAAGTTTGATTATGTTAATCCTTTACAAACTGTACAAGACCTTATGGTTAAATACGAGTGGATAGAGGATGATAATGCAGACTTTTTATTACCTGTTTTAGAACCGTATGAATACAACAAAGTTAAACCAGGTGTATTAATCACCATAAAATCGAATACAAATGATAAAGAGAAGAAATAATACTCATTATACTAGACTATTAGAATACCTTAAAGAGTTTAAACATATAACTAGTCTAGATGCAATTAGAGATTTAGGTAACACTAGATTATCAGCAACCATATATGAATTAAGAAAAGATGGACACAATATAATTAGTGAAGATTTAAAAGTAAAGAACAGATGGGGTAACAACACTACCATTGCAAAATATATATTAAGATGAAAAGACCAAAGATTAAATTAATTAAAGACCCAGAAGTAACAGACCACACATACTATGAGGACTGTATGTATTTATCTAACTCTATGTTAAAATCATTTATAGATAAATGCCCTAAACATTATATGTATAGGTTAGAAAACCCCATTACCCCAACCCAAGCAATGAAATTTGGAACAGCGTTTCACATGTTAGCATTGGAGGGTTTGGATAAGTTTACAAAAAACTATGTTAAAGAACCAGACGTAGACAAAAGAACTACTTTAGGTAAAACAACATTAGCAAAGTTTAATGAACAACTAAAAGGCAGACAACCTATTAGCACAAAGAATTATGAAACTATGATGGGCATGTATGAAGAGTTAGTAAATCACAAACATATAGATTTATTAAGGGGGTGTGACGAAGTAGAAAAAATATATACATGGAAAAATGAAGATGTAGATATACTTTGTAAGGGTAAACCTGATGCAATTAATAATTCAAAAAAGTATATAGTTGATTTAAAAACAACTAGAAATGCACATCCAAAAATGTATTTAGATATTATACTTAATTCATGTTATCACATGCAAGCGGCTTATTATCTTGATGCTTTGGGGTACGATGATTATTATATTATCGCTATTGAGAAAGATAAGCCGCATTGTATATGCACATTTAAATTAAGTAAAGAAATAATTAATGATGGTAGAAAACTTTATATGAATGCACTTGTATTATATAAAAGTTTAATAGCTTCTGAAAGTGACGGTAGGTTTCCTGATGAAGTAGAGATGTTAGATTATAATTTAGGAGAGATATGCGAAATATAAAACCAATAGATTTAGTTGCTATATTAATATTTTTAACATTAGCAACTATTAATGTATTATTAATTAAAATTTTGAGCGACTGTATATAATATGGAATTAGTTTTTGTTTACGGAACATTAAGAAGAGGGCATGGTAATCATGTCCTTTTAAAAAACTCTCAATTTGTAGACGCAGGTCTTACTAAAAAAAAGTATGCCATGTATGCAAATGGAATACCTTTTGTTAGTGATGATGAAGAGGTGTCAAGTATATTTGGAGAGTTGTATAAGGTATCAAATCATACACTTCGTATGTTAGATTTATTAGAAGGTCATCCATCTTGGTATGAAAGAAAAAAAATAATTGTGATTGGTAGTAAGAAAAGGTATAAAGCATGGTTATATTTTAACAATACTAAAGATGGACATCTAGTAGAATCTGGTGACTACGAAAGAAGATGAAGAAACACACTAAAGTTTACATGAAATACTTTAACTATGGGATAGATGATTTCATAGGATGCACAGTATGTAATGCTAGAGCTGTTGATATTCATCACATTGAAAGACGTGGTATCGGGGGTTCCAAGAACAAAGACTACATAGAAAACTTAGCTGCTCTTTGCAGAAGTTGTCATGATAAGGCAGAAAGAAACAAAGAGTTTAACCAAAAAGTAAAAGAAAAACATTTAAAATTATTATGATGTATAAAGTAAAAACAGACAAAGAAAGTGTCAAGAAGCTTATAGACCTTGCTTGTAAAATAGGTAATGTCAATAAAACAGAATTATTAAGTGACTCTAGAAAGGGTAAAGTTAGAGAAGTAAGAGCTTGTGTAGGTGTTGTATTAAGAACTGCATTTGGAATAACACAAGTAGAAACTGGAGAGATACTAGGCAGGGACCATTCAACTATACAGTTCTACGAAAGGGAACACAATAGAATGATGACTTTAAATTATTATAGAGATATATATAATGAGTTAAGTATCTTTGCAAAGGATTTAGGTCATGAGCCTCAAATACAGGGGTTAAAAAGTAATGCTATTATACTTGCGTTAAAACAAGAAGTAGCATCTTTAAAATTTAAGAACAAGGAATTGTCTAAGCAATTAAAACAATTTCAAAAGTTAAAAGAGTTAATATCTCTATAAACTATTTAAAGGGGAGTGTAGTGCTCCCTTTTTTTTTATTCCATAGGAACATTATAATAAAATTCTGCTTGTAGACCGTTGTTTTTACTCCACACAAAACCATGTGCTCTTTTAATATTTCCTACATATCCTTTATCATCATGCCATTGGTCAGTAGCACACATGCTTCCAAGATTACGAACTGTAATACCACTAAACTCATTCGTTGCACCAATTTTGTTATGATGAACTCCGTGTAAATGCCCTCTATGCAACTCTACATAATTAACATCACTCCACATTTCTTTAAATCTTTGTGGCAATATTTGTACAGCTTTGTCCGCTTTCATTTTATGTCCGTGGTCAAACGCAATAAGATTTTTACCGTATTTAAAACCTTTCATTAGTGGTCTAGTATTATCTACTAGAACGTTATCATTTTGCTCGTAGTATAGCTCTAATGCGTCTCCTAGGTACATTATACATTCTTCATCATGGTTTCCAGGCATTATAACTACATGCACAGGACATATAGCCGCTAATTCATTTATAACCATTATCATTAATCTTCTAGCCTTCTTATACATCTCTATATGGTGGTCACTATTAAATTGAGGTGTCCCCTTAGTTGTCCGTGGTATTGGCTTATCTCCGTCGCTGTTCAGTAAATCATTTCCAACAACAAAGAGTATCTTATCTATAGTAAACGCAGACGCCCTCATCAACAAGTGCTCTATAGCTTTCATTAACCTCTGTTCAGCTATTTCCATACTATACTCATCTCCTATTATTCCTATCTTTCCTAAATGTAAATCATAAGCTCCAATCTCTAGCATATGCGCGGTAGTATCTTGACCTTTTATTATTTTCTTATGCTTGGGTGTATAAGTGGTTAAATAGGACAGGTCTTCCATCAAAGACTGTCGCGTGGTTTTGATATTTTTAAATGGGTCTATACGTTTTAGCTTTGCCTTACAACGGTACATGGTAGTGGTGACAGGTTTTCTTTCACTGTCAAACCCTGTCTGCTCGTAAGTACCAATATCATACCAGTCAACTTCCCATTCACTATCATCAACATCAAATGCTTCTAGCAGGTCATCTAATGACTTTACTCGCGTTGTATCCTCAGCTATAATAAATCTACCCTCTGGGCCTTCTTCCATATGTAGCTTTTCTTTCTTTTTTGTTTTATTATTAGAGTGTGTGCCGCGTATTCTTCTAGCTAAACTTCTTATCTGCTCATAGTTTGTTCCAAACATTGCAGCTGTATTAGCATAATCTCCTGTAAGTTTTTCTGGATTGTCAAGTAAATACTTGGTTATTTCATTGTTTCGATTCATCGTATTTATACATTAAATTTTTTTTAGGAATACCAATTTCTTTTGCTAAATTCTCTAAATCAAATCCCATTGTATATTCTGTAAATATATTTATATCACAAATTGTTAATGATGGATTCTTAAGTAATTTATAACGTATATAAGCTTCCATTGAATCTACTTGTTTATAAGTTCTGTTATCTACATTATTATTTTTTAAAGATTTTACATAAGCTATTCTTATAAAATTATCTTCATAAAATTCATCGTAAGAAAAACAGTGATTTGATATTGAAGTTAAACTGCCATCTAAATTTATTATATCCCATTTTCCATTTAAAGTACATATTTTGTCCATTAAACTTGTTTTGGAGTCATCTAAATATAAAGCATTAATAACTAAATATTGAGGTTTCTTGGTATTCATGCCACCCAATATCATAATTTTTTAATAAAAAAAAGTATTTATAATATTAAATTATCAACAAATAGGTGTTAATTATGCTTTTTTACCCCTATTTCTAGCCCTGTTTCGTCTTTGTAACTCTAAAACTAGTGAACCTGTCTGAGTATGTGACATATCTTTACCATCACCTTTTTTGCTTCTAGGATTGTTTCTATTAGCTTTATTTAACGATACACGGTAGTTTTTTCTTTCTGTAGTGCTATGATATTTTTTATCATATGATTTCTTTTTTGACTTTGATTTAGGATTTTTTGCATAAAATTTTGCTGTCTTAGACTTTCCTGTTCTTTTACCTGCTAATGAATTTCTTGCCATAACTAGTCATGTTGTATTATACCACCTTTACTAAATCTTTTCTTTTTTTTATATCTACTAACTCTACCTTTTGTGTTTTTTTCTTTTTGAGCTCTAGCTTTTTCAGATGGACTTAACTCACTCCATGTGGTAGGAGTATCTTTACTTATTCTTTTAGTTGGTCTAAAAGTATTTTCCCCACCTTTATAATCTTTTTTACCTTTTGGTGTACGCCAATCTTCTTTAAACCAACGCTTAAGTCTTAATCCAGCTTTTGTTTTTCTTACAGCCATATCAATCTTTTTGATACTCTAATAAACATTTAATCATTCCACCATGTTTCATCTTTCTAACAACACCTCCTCTTCTTTTCTTTTTCTTTCCACCTTCTCCCCAGTTAGAGACTCCAACTTTTCTACATTTAGCCATAGCACCACTCCTGTATGCTGATGTCTTTGGTCCGTATCTACGAACAACTTTATGGTAACACGCGTCTTTTGGCATAATTTATTTTTTTTTACGGTTTCTTCTTATAGCTTGTTTTGCTCTTTTAAATATACCTGCTTGTCTAGGTTTACCACCATACTTTGACCTTTGTTCTCCAACTGTTAGTATTTGTATTTTTCTAGCAAAAGATTTATTAATTCTTTTTACTTTAGCTGCAGTAGCTCTAGCATCTGCCTCTGTAGCATATTTAATACTTACAGTATCCTTAGGATTCTCATCAGTATACAATCTACGTCCAGAACCTTTTGGTTTTTTTCCTGTCCCTACTTTTGGGTCTTTACTTTTTCTTTGCAACTCTATGTCTTTTTTGTACATCAAAACTTGCAGATAAACTTCCACCTGGATGCGGTTTAAATTTACCTGTATGTTTCATTAACTTAAATGTATTGTTTCCTTTTTTCATCCAATGGAAACCTGCTGGAGCTTTTACTGATTTTTTTGCCATAACTATTAATCTAATTGTCCATATTCGTCACGCATTGGAACTATACCCCCTTTTTCACAGTTCCATTTACGCAATGACTTATTAATTCTTGAATTAGGGTCTCTTGCTGTCTTTGCACTAGTCAATCTTTTCTTCATTCCTTTCATTCTAGCACAAAAAGACTTTCTTCTTTTAGCAGCTTTGCTACCTTTTTTTAATTTTTTAGGGTCAGTAGTTACGGCTGTTTTTAATTTAGAGCCTGGATTTGCTCTTCTATAAGAGGCTACACCTTTCTTGTTCAATCCTCCACTAGGATTTTTACCTTCTTTACGTTGCCATGCGGGTGTTTTAGCCATAACTATCTACCTTGTCCTCTATATTGTTTTTTATATGCACTCTGACCTTTAGATGCATTTTTTGAATGTACACCAGGTCTTTTACTTCTTTTGTTCCCTACAAATTTAAAATTATTTCCCTTTGCCATTTTTTAATTTTTCTATTGACCTTCCTCCAAAATAGCTACCTACAATAGTAATCAAAACAATTTGTAACAAATCTGTCCATTTGTCTTCTACTGTAAAGTCTATTGCACCTGCATCAATAAATATCAATAACATAGTACAAACTAACATAAATATAAGAGTTATTGGTCTTACATTTTTACTTAACCAAGAATCAGATGCCATATCTGCTTTCCATCTATCTGTTACATTTCTTTGTAAATCAGCTTCAGAATTTAAAAGCATTTGCTTCATCTCATTCTTTAATCTTATTTTTTCCTCCTTTGTAGTTACAACATTATCTATAATGTTACTTGCGTCACCTACTAATGATTTTAAAAGTTCTTTAAACATATTATATTTTTAAATCCTTACTGTCTAATAAAGTATAAGTAAAGCTGTTACCCCAAGTATCTCTAGCCACTCTACAAATATCCATAAACTCATGCCAATCGTCATTAGCAGCTATTACTTGACATCCAGCAGACCACTTATCTACCTTAGAAGATTTTTTACCCCCCCATTTTGTTGCTCTGTGTATGTTTATACCAAAGAGTCCAGTTTGTGTATTATCGTCGCTTAAATCAAACTTATTGTCCTTATTAGCGTCTCTATATACAGTTACAGGACCATTTTGTCCTAAAGCCTCGTATCTACCTTGATGTAATCTAATTTTATGAGAACCACGATACTGTCCTTCCTTCAATACGGCCACACCCTCCACTCTCATTATATTCTCCACCCAATATTTACCGGGGTCAGTAGTACAATCATAACAATAAAACTCCCACTGACCATCACATTTAAATGATAATGTTATCTTATCATCAAACTTATTAGTAACTTCTGTGCCTGTGTTAGAGTTTCTTACGCCTACTATATTAAGATTATAGTCGCCTTTTTCAAACCATCTATAACCTTTTGACCTTACGCCCTCTTCTATTATTTCTTTAGTTAATTTCATATTAATCATATTGTTGAGTAAACATATCTCTACCTTTTGTAATACCACCACGACCAAATCTAGAAGATGCTATATCTCGTCCTACACCCTGTATTGATTGTTGTGGCATTTTACGCTTTGTTCTTTTTTGTTTTTCACTTCTTGTCTCTACTGTAGAAGTTTTTCTTTTACTAAAAAGACCTGAGCCTTTTGGTCTATATTTAAAAGTATATTCACTAGGGTCAATAAGTTCTTTACCCCTTTTTTTTCTCCTTATATTCTTTTTTTTAAACTTATCTCTTTCTTTACGAAATTTTTTACTATAATCTGTCATTATTGAAATTTATTTAATGTTAATGTGTCTATTGAATGTTGTATAGTTTTTCTATCTGCATTTAATTGAAACATAATATTAGGTTTAAACCTTTCTTTTTCTTCTCCGTTTTCAAATATAATAACAGTAGGAATACCTGTAACACTATACTGTTTTTGTATTTCGTTACATTTACCTACATCTACTCTATATTTAGAGCATTCTTTTAGTTTAGAAAACTCTGAAAACTCATTAGATGAATTCCAAGAGGCCCAAAATTCTATAGCAACTATATCTTTTGCTATTGTATTTTTAAAATTATCAGAACAAATAAAGCCTTGTCCAAATGTTATTCCTAATCCAAAAAAAAACAACATCATTAGTACATATAGAACGTTGGCAATATTCATATTAATTCATGTTATCTAGTTTGTTTCTTAGATACTTTAAGTCTTCTTTTACCTCTTTCATGTCTTCTTGTGTATCTAATATAGTCTGTCTAATCATTTGGTCTTTCATATCAAATTCCATTTTTGTTACTTCAGGGTCAGGCGGTATAGGAAGTAACTTTGCTTCAGCTATCTCAGCTTGAAGAGTAAACCACATGCCTACAAAAGCAAATATTAACACCGCTAGTCCACCTAGGGTTTTAATACTAACTTCAAACTTTGAATCTTCTGATATTTCTTTTGACATTATTTAGGACAATTATTACATTTTTTATTTGAAAACTTTTCTACACCACTTATTCCAAAACAGCCAAGAACAACCCATACAAATGAATCATACACAAATTTATTTATAACTAAATCAGAACCTACAGCTCCAGTTATTAAATCTATTACCATAACAACAACCATAATAAGAAAAGCTATAAATCCTACTATAGACTTTTCATTCCAATTGTTATCGTCTTTAAATATATTCATAATTAATCGTGTTGAATTATTCCACCATCCATAAACCTAGAAGTTCTTCTTTCATCTATGATATTTCTAAATCTATTAGCCATAGTTTTTCTAGAATCTCTTTTAGGTTTATCTACTACTCTTCTCAAACCTTTTTTTCTAACAGTTTTTTTAAGAGTTCCGTCAGGGTTAAATTTATATTTAAATTTTCCCCTTTTACCTTTTTCTTTAATTTTTGTGTCAGTGGTTATTACTTTAGAGTTTTCACCCATAGAAGAAGCTATATTTCTATATTTTTTTCTACCTGGCATGATTAGTCGTGTTGTCTCATCATTCCTCCATTCATCATTCCTCCATGACCATATTCCATTTTTCCACCTTTTCTATACTCTTTCATCATTCCACCTTTTTTCATATATCCCATTTTGTTTCTAACCTCTTTAGGCAACTTTGCTAATCCTTTTTGATTTGGCATAACCTCTTTTAGTTTTCCACCCATAGCATATTTTTCCATAACACCACCCATTTCATAAGTAGTCTTTACATTGTCTAATAAACTAGGAGAGCTCATTGTCATTCCTCCGTGCATATACTTCACCTTTGAATATCCCATACCAGGTCTCTTAGATTTTATTTTTTTTAATCCTTTTTTACGTGTTCCTACCTGTTTTGTTTTAGAAAGTTCACCGGTACCAGTTATGTTTCTTCTATCTTTTTCTACTGTTCTATACGCTCCTGTAAAAGGATTTCTGTATTCTTTAAGAGAACCTTTTTTATTTCCAAGTTCATCTGTAAATCTTGTTATTTTAAATAATTTTTTTCTTTTTTTATTAGGCATGACTTTTAATTTTTTAATTTATACTTAATTTTTCCATTTTGGATATATAAACCCTTAGGTTCTCTGATTGCCTGACCTAATAAGTTATACATTCTATTATTGCCCTCTGTTGCTTTTATTATTTCTTGTAGATTAGACGAACAAGGTAAACCCGTTTCACAATCTACATATTCTATAAACTCTACATATTCTATTTCTATAATAGTATCATAAACCATAACATCTACATACTCTATTACATCTACAAACAATGTGTCTAAAATATCTTCATATACAGTTACAGTATCTATTACATATATATATTCTGGTACAAACACCTCTACTTCTACGGTGTCTATTATAATTTCATAAACAAACTCTGTGTTTATTATAGTATCAAATATGGTTTCGTATTCTGTTAAGAATATAGTATCACAATCAGGAAGTGGCGGCAAACAATCTAAAATCGTTGTAGGAACAGCGTCTTGCTCGTCGCTACCATCGACACAATCTTCCCACCCATCATTAAGATAAAAAAGGTCATTAAGACCATTAGGAACGCAGCCATTAGGAGAATACTGAGTCCAATTAGCAGGGTCATCTCCACAATAAAATCCATTTTGTTCAACACATAGTTGACAGTTTGTTTGACTAAATCCATAACCAAATACAAATAATATTATAAATAATAATCTTTTCATACTATAAAAATAAGAAATTTATTCCAATCTTAAATTCATATATGGGGCGCATCCAATATCTTTGATGTGTCCCTTCTACAAAAAAACCAAGATTTCTAGTTATTCTATACCCCATAACAAGTCCAGCGTCCCATTCTATAATAGCTGGTATGCCCTCCTCTGACCACTGATTATCATTGTAATCAAAACTATAATCGTCTAGTCCTATATGGTAGGGCAGGACATTCATCCAGCCATGTAGCCAAAAATCAGAAGTGTACTTATAATAAGCAACCCCGAATATAACAGATAATTCTTTTTGTAAACCTAATTTCTTAAGTTCTCTGTCATTATATTCATCTATAGCATTACCAAAGTAATGTCTCATAAATTCTCCTGTTGAATGTGCTACTTGAACTGAATCTCCACTAGAAATATCAAACCAATCATAGTTTACGTAGCCTCCTTGTGACCACTGTTCGCTTACATAACCAAAATCTTCTGCTATTGCAGAAAAAGGTGTTACAGCTGGGTCCCAAGATTCGTTTATAGGAACTATCCCATAAACAGGGTGCACTCTAAATGCTGCACCTATAGAAAAATCAAAGTTTCCTACGTTTTTTCTCCATCTTAACTCTGATAATATATACTTTAAATCATACTTTTGATTGTCTACAAACTGACTTTTAATAAGGTACGAATCACTCAAATAACGTAGGAAGAAATCCTGATTTACAAACTCCTCTCCTCTATCTCGTACCAAAGAAAGGTTTGCTAAGTATTCAAAGCCTTTTGCGTTGCCTATAGGAGCTTTATTTGATATCTGTGACTCTGTACCATCATAGAATGATTTAACTTTGTGTTCGTAATCAAAACGAGCCACCTTACGCAGACCTATAGTGTAGTTATAATCAAATGGATTTACTTCTGTAATATCCATTAAGACTTTGTTTTCTATTTTATACATACCATCTTCCAATGTAGAAGAACTCATTGAGCTAGATACATAAAAAGTAGAATATTTAAAAAAGTTTTCTATTTGGGCATTAGCCACAGAACATAGTAATACTAATATGACTAATATATTTTTCATTTTAAAAAGTTTGAGAAGGAGATGCTTTTAAATAAAGCATAGCAAACTCATTAGCACCCACACCACAAGCTTTCCATCTTCCTTCAATTAAAGTTCCAGAAGGAAAACATTGAGAGGCTATAAGGGGTTTTGTGGTCTCACTACCAGCGCCAAATCTAGTAACAGCATCGTCAAAGTCAGAATAAGTACCTCCATTAGGCGCAAGTGTTCCTATCCAATTTCTATTAACTGGTATTAAAACAGTAAGCTCTGTAGAACTTTCATTTAAATCAGAAGCTGTTTTACCAAGAGGCATAATAGCTACAATTTCAAATCTAGGAGCTAACTCTATAGTGTCATCATTAATTAAACTAGTAAGACTGCCTCTTACAAGGGTTATAGAATTCGTTGTTGTTGATTCAACAATACCTATAGCATTTCCAGTTAGTCCACTTACTAATTTATCACCTACATCTAATCCCGTTGCATCTGTCCCATTTACCCTAATAGTTTTTTGTCCTTTAGACACAGGGCCATTAGCGGTAATACCAACTTTAGCTGCAGGTCCCCTTAAATCAAATGTTGTGTTATTTACCATTACACAAGCATCATATATGGTTGTTTTTATTCCAGGCATAATTTATATTTTTTGTTGTTTAACCTTTACCTTTTCCTTTTCCAGGTTTTCCAGGTTTTCCAGGTTTTGAAGCTGCCTTTTTAGGCTTAGCAACGATTTTAGTAGCTTTAGAAGATAGTTTGCTTTTAAATCTTGATTTAGCAACAGACGTTCTGCTTTTACTTCTACTTGTTTTTCTTGAACCTCTAAGGTTATCTAATAAACTTCCCATTTTTTTAATTTTAATTATTATTATTCGCTAAATAGCGCTATTTCATATTCCATTGCAGCAGCTGACTGTCCAACAAATACATCTAAATGACCTGCGTAAGGTATTACAAATGCATTTCCTGCATAAACTCTCCCTAATAAATTGTTAGCATCATCTGGAGAATCACCATCTTTAACAAAGATTTCTAAAAACTCAGTAATATCTGTAGACAAACACTTTATGTATAACACATGAGCTTTATCATCATCAAAATCAGCCTCATCTATTACTCTTAACGCGGTAGTTGAACCATGACTTCTTCTTGATATTCCTGTAAACACATCTAAACCATTTCTTGTTCCTGCTTTATTAAGGTCAAAAGAGCAATTTAAATTAAGAGGATTAGATGTTATGTTAGCAGAAGTTATACTTATATTAACTTTGCTTACTGGGTCTACTATTTTTGTTGCCATATTATATTATTTTAAGCTTTACCTAATTCGTTTGTAGTTGAATCATTGTCTACAGTTTCTGCAAATACACAATATTCAACAAAATCTCCTGCGTTTGCAGTGGTTAGTGTTATATCTGAAGCTCCCGTGTGTCCTTCTAATGGTATTAAACAACTTTTACCTTCATAAATTTTTCCTATAACACAATTTTCTACAGGGTCTTGATGATTAGTAGCGGTTATAGTAATAAAAACGCTACCATTTGTGCTTGTATTAGGATTATGAACCCACAACCAGCCTTGATTAGCTGCAGCTCCATGCTCACTTGCATCATAAACTACTACGCCACTATTAAATCCTTTTTGTCTTCTTATCCCTGTAGAGTTTTTTAACCCTGTAACATTATCAATAGCAGTAAGCTCAAATGTTTGACTAACATTTATAGCTTCTGAAGTTAGTCCACTACTACTAATGCTAATGGTAACTTTTGTTGTTGGTGTTGTTGAATACGCCATTATTTTTCAGTTTTATCGTTATACAAATATACTAATTTTTATTTATTGATTTTTTACTCTTTAGCAAACGTACCTCTAACAATATTAGGGAACAATCTAGCTAATCTACCACGCGCTTTTAAATCTCCTTTATCACCATACTTTGCATCTCTTTGATACTCTGCTCTAGTAACTAAATCTTTCATACCAAATAATAAGTTTTCACCTGTTTGTGCTGCTGGCATAGAAATCATATATTGCCATTTGTCTATGTTTAACATAAGGTTCATATCCCAGAAAGTTCTTTTTAATTGTTTCTGTACAGCACTTTCATCATCATCTTCACTAAACCCTCCTGTAAATGCATATAAACAAACTACAGTCATCATACCAAGCACACCTCTATAAGCTCTAGCTACAGCCTCTTGTCTGTGTTTTGGAAGCTTTCTAAAGGCAGCGCCAAACTTACCTCTTACATCTTTACCATCTGGGTCAAGTATAACATCTTTCATATAAGATATCATAGCAGGAGCTGTACCTATGTACCACTCTCCACTTCTTAGTTGTTTTTCTGCAGACATTCTATCTAATATAAATGTAGGCAACCATCTCTTAAATTGTAACAAACCATTTACAATAGAATAGTGTTGTATTAATCTTTGGTCTAATGCTGTATAACCCTGACCCTGCACTTCAAATATTTTTGACTTATATCTGTCAGCATTTTTAGATAACTCATCAAATACTTCTTGATTAGTTTTGTTTTTCTCTACAGTGTTTTGGCCTGGTTTTACTTTTACTTGACCATTTACTATTTCAAAAGAATCAAACTCAGCATCTGTCATCATACCTGCGAACTGTGCTCTTTGTATATACTTCTCTGAACCTACCATGGCAACAAACACTAAATCTCCAAATGGACCTCTAAATATATCTTCACTAATTTGTGCAGAAGATTCATTTAATAAACCAAAGTATGTAGTTATCTTTCTAGTTTTATTAGCAATGTTTTTATCAAAACCTTTTTTAGTCATACCAAAAAATCTAGCTTCACCAACTCTAAATTTAGTCCAACCAGCTTGTCTAAAGGTGTTGTACTTACCTATTAATATGTTACCAGCACCCGCAGTAAAGTTAAAACCTAAACCAATAAACATTGTCCACTTATGTAAATTTTCAAATATTTTGTCTGCCCAAATTCTTTCTCCACTAGCTGTAAATAAAGATTTTTTAGTTGTCTTTTTCAAAACATATCTTTCTAACAATAACTCTTTTACCCAAGTTCTTGCGTTTTCTCTGCCCCTTAAAGATTGATAACCCATTATACCATCTATTAATGGTATCTGCTCTGTTATACCTTTAAATTTAAATCCTGACTGAGAATCTAAACCATGATAAAATAAATTAGTTCTAACGTAGTCTTGTAAAGCTGCGTGCATATCTATTGAGCCTTTAAATTCAGCAGAACTAGAACGTTCTTCTACATATCTGTTAAAGTATTTACCCATTTCATTATCTTGCGCTTGTTCTCTAATGATAATATTACCATCTGCATCAGTTCCTCTTTTTAAATACCTATTAGCATCAGATATAAGTTGTTTTATTTCTGACCTCAAAGCTCTATCTTGCGCAGAGCCTAATTTAATAGAGCCCTTTGTATTTTTATCTATTTGTAAAATCTTATATTCTTCAATAAAGTCACGCAAAGGTTTAGACTCTCCAGTTTTTCTGTTTACGACCACAATCTTAGATAGTTCATGCGAGTAGTTATTTAATATATAAGCAGAAGTTAAATTCCTAGCAATCATCATTTCATTCCTAGACATACTTCTGTGAGGTATATAATCTTTTCTTTTTTCTTTTAAGACCACTTCTCCATCTTGTCCTATTTTTTGTGATAAATGATTTTGGAAAGTTTCAGTTACCTGCTTATACATATTGTAATAAGCTTGTTCTTCTTTAGAAAAATTAGAATTTTTAGCCTCTGCTTCATTTTTTAATCTTAACACTCTAGCATATTTAGTTCCAACCTGTACTTGTTTGCCATTTCTTTCAATCATTGCAGGGACTTCTTTTTGTTCTTCTATCATTATGTTTCCAAAAATTCTTTGATTATAATAATATCTAGCCACATAACTAAGTTTATACAAGCCATACTTTAAAAACCACAGGCTACTTTTACCTTTACCAAGTTTAGATTTTAATAAGTTTTCATAAGTTTTATCCATTTTAAACTTATTATTAACCTTATCCATTTCTATTCCATACAACATCTCTTCTTGATTAAGAACATTCAGAAGTTCTGCTATTTCACCTCTAATTGAATCACTTATATCAGTGCTTAACCATTTAGCAACCTTACTAACATCACCCCCTTGTTTTTTTAATTTTATGTCTTGTTTTTCTTTTTCTAATTTATCTATTATTTCTTGAGAAAGACCGTTTTTTTCTGCATTGTTAAGTTGTGTTTGAATAACCTTTAATGCTATTTTAGCTCCTACAACTTGACCAATAGTGTTATAAAGTCTTGTTTTAGCAGTTTTGTCAAACGTGTTTAACTCTTTCATTTGTTTAATTAAATCATCTACAGTATATGCATCAGATTCAATTTTCATATTACCACTTTCATCAGTAGATAATAGTTGAGCTTCTAACTCAGACACTTTAACAAAGTCCTCTCTGTATTTTTTATACATTTCTTCGTAAGCCTCTTTTTGCTTTGTCTCCATTCTAGCCTCCATGTCTTGTTTGCTTTCAAAAGATTTACCTGCAGCAACTCTTAAATATTCAATCATACCTTTAATACCAGGCATATTTTCTTCTGAATCTATTTGTTCTGAATAAGAATACATAGCTGTGCTACCAAAGTTACCATCTTGGTCTATAATTTGTTTACCTTTAGCTACACCCAACACCTCTGGCTGAACCTTTCTAGAATACATTACCTCGCCTGACTCGTTTTCTTCTATAACAAGTTCTTCTCTAGCCTTTTCTATAAAAAAGTAATTCATTTTCGCGGTAATTGTTGGACTTTTTATATAATTTTCTACTCTTTTTAAATCCACCCCTTCTGCTACCTTTTCTAAATTTATTTTTTTACCTAATTTGTATATACCAAATCTTTTTGATTTTTTTGACTTACCCATGTAAGGTAATATAGCATCTATACCCGTATGATTATTAAAAACTAAATCATAATGAGCTAAATAGTCTTGCATGTTAAGTGGTAGTTTTTCAAAAGCCTCTTGTGCTAATTCGTAGTTTTCTTTTATGTTTCTGTTTAGTTTAATTTTGTAGTTTGACCCTACCTTTTCTATAGTCAAAAACTTAAAGAACTCATACTGCGAATTGTTCAAAGAGACTTTTAATAAATTTTCTAAAATTATATTGTTAACTTCTTGAATTTTTGATTCTGGATTAGCTAGTTTTTCAAGAACCTTTACATCAGCAGACATTACGCTTCCTAAAATATTTGCAGGATTGTATTGATATAGTTCTGGACCTACTTTTCTTAACAGTAATGATTTTAATTTATTAGTAAACTCTTCTGATGTGGCTAGAGATTTAAGCTCTGATTGGTGAACAGGGTCTAGCTTAGTTAAATCATTTATATATTCAGTTAGTTTAGTATAGTTTTCTTGTAACACAGGTGAAGTAAACTGTCCATTTTTATATAAATCAGATGCATCAAATATTGCAGAGCCTTTTGTTCCAGATATATGTTTTATTAACTTATCTATTTTAGCCTTTAACTCTCTAGCACCGTGTATGTTTTCAGGCATTTTACTGTCCAAGTTATTTAACGTGCTAATAGTTCCCAAGAAAGAAGTTCCTTGACCAAAATAATTTTGCTCAGCCCCTTCCTTTACATCATAGATTTCACGTAATAAAGTTAACACTTCAGCATTTTGATTTACAAAGCCATCATTTATTTGTATATCATACTCAGCTAAAGATGTAACATTTAATTCTTGTAAAGCTTGTCCTATAGCTGTTGGAATATTATCTGCTGGCCTACCCTCTGTATTAGATAGTATTTCTGAAACCCTTTTTGTAGCAGGGTGATTAAGTATAGCCATAATATTATTGAACTCTACGTTTCTTAATACAAGTTGTTGTATAATAGGAAACGTATGGATGTTCATATTCATCTGGTTAGCCTTACCTTTACTTGCATTGTCTAAAAAGATGTTTAATATATAGGCTACATTTTTAAATGCATTACCACCATCCTCAAAGCTTCTTTGTATTTCTTTGCCATTAATAGTGCTTTTTAATGGGTGTCCCAGAACTTTAAAGTTACTTAATGTCTTTTGTGTAGTGTTTAACACAGCCGCAATACCTATCATACCAGCACCTAATACATTTGATTTGTATATATCGTTATTACCTAGTATAGATAAATCATTTTTATTATCATTGACTGGGGTTATTCCTTTTGGAAATTTACTTACAGCTTCTTCTACAGCAGACTCAAAGTTCATATCAGCCTCCATGTATGCTTGATACTCTTTCTTGCTTAACATATCTACAACCGACTGAAAAGCTGCATTGAATTCTTCTTGAGCTTTGTTTTTTTCTTCTTTAAACTTACCTACAACATGCAATGAGTCACCGTCCATATCAGAACCTATCTTGTGTGAAAGCTCTGCTGGAATCATAACCATAGAACCTGAATTAGACACAGTGCCTTTTACCCTACCTATTACAGCATCTCCTAATTTAGAGAAAGGAACCCTTTGTAGTATAATAACATCACCTTCTCCATAACCCAAAGACTCATCTACAATAACCTCTGCATATTCTTTTATGTTACCATCTTCTTTTACATAACCTTTTAGTCCTGGAGATTCAGATATCTTATCTTTAGATATGTTCTCTGTGTCTATAGCAAAGTCTGTAGATTGATGTAGTAGTCCACCTGGAGCACGTAGCTTCATAGATTTTTGGAACTGCGATTTAAGGGTTTTGTTTATTACCTCTATAGTGTTTGAGTCTATACTTCCGCTTCTTACTTGCTCTATTATTGCTTCACCAAATATCTTTGGGTCCATAACATTAGCAACAGCTTCTCTAAAGTCTTTATTGTCAGGTCTAAACTTGCTTAGCTTATTTTCATTTAAAGAGTTTCTAGCATTCATTAGCTTTTTAACTACACCTACAGCTTCTTTACTGTTTTGTGGTAAAGATAGTAGCATGGCTATAAACTGCTTTCCAAATATAGCATCACTTGAAGATTTATCTAATTCCGTTTGTAAAAAGAAATTATTACCATCTAAGCCAGTCAATCCATTTTCTCTGTCTACAAAAAAGTCATCTTGCATTTCGTTCAGCTTCTTTCCTTCATTTTTTAAAAGCTCTTGTAATTCATCTACACTTACTAAAGACTCTGTCATTTCATTACTTTGAACTTTAATAGCTGAATTAAACATAATAACAGGAACTACGCCTTGTTTTCTTCTTAACCTTAATGCTTGAGCTAGTTGTGCAAATTTAGGATATTGAGCAATTAAATTATCTGACAATACAAATACATTAGTTTTTCCATAAAAAGGAAGTCTTTTACCAAATTTATTTTCAAATTGTTTGTTGTCAAAGTTTTGTCCATTATATACAAACTTATAATGATTACCTGGCTGTCTTACTCCACCAAATAAACTTTTAATATCTTTTCCATCTTCAGGTAAAATAAATGATGTAGCATCCGTCCTGTTAACTTCATCATATTGTTTCTTTTTTTTATTTGGAAGTTTGTTATACTGTTCTTCGAATATAATATCAGACTCATCTTCTTTGTTTAAATAAAACACAGAATCTTTAATCATAATAGGCTCTATCCTTCCACCCATCTTTATACCTGATGCAATAGGACCAGCTGACCTTTTAATATAATCTCTACCATTTTTAAAGTATTTAGCAGGACCTAATAATAAATCTTTGGCATGCATTTTGTTTATAGCATAGTTTAGGGCTACTTGTTCTAATATATTAGGACTTACTTCAATACTGTTATTATTAACAAAAGTTTCTAAATCTTTAGTTAATTGATTTATAAAGTTTTGGTCTCCTGATAAATAAGTATCTCCATTTAAAAATGTTACAGGACTGCCTTCAAACTTCTTTATTTCTTTACGAGCCTCTTCTAAAGTTAATAGCTTAGTGTTTTTAATGTGAACTTCATTTTTCTTGTCAGAAAATACTGTTACACTTTGACTATAAGTATCTGTTCCTGATTCTATAGCATCTACTATTAATCCTATTTGAGCTGAAGTATATACATTTGCTGGAGCTTTACCCCTAGCAAATCCATCTTCCCCTCGCACATAACCCATTACTTCTACTATCTCAGGAAGCGTATTGTTTTTTATAGCATTTTCTATATACAAGTTACCCTCAAACATCTCTAACAGATTCTTCTTACCTTCTTCTGTTTTCATCTCTTGATTAATATAACCTATTAGATTATCAGTAAAATTCATTTTAGCTGTTACATTAATCTTTTCATTGTTAGGCATAAGCATCATAGAGTCAAACTCTTTTAACTCTTGTGTTTCTATAGCCTTTTCTAATATACTATTTAAAACACCTTGTGAAAAACGTTTTGCGTCTGGATAAACCTGTGCAAAATTTAAAGAACCATCTCTGTTAATAATTAATCTAGCTGGAGTGGTTGTCTTTTTGTTAATAGCTCTTAAAAAGTTATTATTGTTAATAGAGAACTCCATTAAAGATTTAAAGTTCTCTTTGAAATTAGGGTCTAACTTACCTTCTTCTATAGCTAATTGTAAATCATTTCTTTCCGCAAACTTCTTAATAACTTCTATAACGTGCGCTCGGTCTTTTTTACCTCTTCTTGCATCTTGCGCATACGCACGTTTAGAGCCTTTTTTGTCTTGAAACTCTATTCTTGCTAAATCTTGAATTAATTTAAATGTAGCAGATTCTTCTACATTTTCAAACTTAACAAACTCTTCAACTACAGCATCATCTATAGCTTCAGGGCTACTATATAACTCGTTATTGTTTTTAAATAAATTTTCGTAAACAAACTCTTTTGCTATTTTTGTTTTTTGCTCATCAGACAAAGAGCTATCTATCATTTTGTTATGAACAGACATTAAATTAGAGACTAAATTAAGTCTAGAAACCATATTATCTGTAAAGCCCTCTCCTGTAAGCTTGTTGTCTTTTACTTGAAAAGAGTTTGTAAAAAACTTTCTGGCTCTATTTTTAATAATATTGTTTTCTATTTTAGTAGCTTTTTTTATTTGATACTTTCCGTTTACTAAAGATATGGTATGGAAATCTATTTGCTTAAAACTAGATAGCTCTTGATATATATGTTCTATAGGATTGCCCTGCATAGTGTTGTCGCCTTTATAAACTTCTTTCATATAATTCATAAAGTTTGCTAACAATTGATTTTCAGATGTAAATGTTTCTCCTTCTTTTAGTATGTCTAGCATAGTCTCTTGCCTTTCTACATACTGCTCCTTTGTTAACATAACACCGTTAATATCTTTTACAGAGTTATATAGAACTTGTCTTAAGTGTCTTAGGTTTATATCTACACCACCTATGGATATTTGTTTTTTTACAAAGTCTGACATAAACTCACCCATACGCCCTTCACCATTTCTAGTTTCTAAAAATGCTTCAACAAAGTTTTCATCATTTTCTGTAAAGCTTTCATACTCTGAATCCATTTTTACAATAGGAGATGTTCTATAAGATTGGAACTCTTCATTAACTAATTCAAAGAAATCTTTTCTAGGCTTACCATTATTATCAAATAAATAGTTAGAAACTTCTTCTCCATACTGCTGAACGTTTTCCTGCATTTGTTCAGAGTTTTGTGTTATAAGATTTTGTAAGGCTTGTATATACTTTGCTGTAGGCATACCTTTTCTTTTACCTGTAGGGTTAAAGCTATCTTTAGACTCTCTAGTTTCTTTAAATGCCTCTGAATATATTAAGTTATTTATCTCTGTTTTAATAGCGTTTTTTGCAGTCTGTCTAGTGTTCATAATATAACGACTCTGCATTTTGTTTCCATAACCCTTTTGTCTTCTAACTCTTTTAGTAAAAGGCTTAACCTTTTTCATATCAATATCTACTGCACCCACAGCATCTTTTAACTCTGTAACTAAACCTTCTATATTTGCAGCCTCTAATATTTGCTTAGAGTCTTGTCTTGTAAACACACTAGATACATAAGAAAAGAATCCATCAATCTTTCTTTTTGCAGTAGGAGAATCCTGTGTTGTAAACGCTTTTTTAATCTGCGAATCACTCAAAGGGGCTTCTAAAACTTTTGCTACAGCTTCTTCTAAAACGAATCTTTGTTGTGATGCAGTTAGTTTTTCATACCCTAACTTAGTAAGCTTACTTCTTTGTGATGCTAAATAACCATCTACAGACTTGTCTGCTTTTTTAGTTTTTTTTCTCCACTCTAAATATCCCTGTATTTCTTGTTGATTTATTATGTCAGACAATCTATACTTTACACCGTCTTTTTTAAATATTAACTGGTCATAGTAATTTCGTTGAGCTTCTTTATAAAAATTACTCTTTAAAACTATCTTTTTAAGAGCTTTCATTGGTCCGCTATTCCAATATACAGACATGTATATATGTGAAAACTCGTGCCTTAAAACACTTCTAGTGAGGTTGTTTAAATCTAAATAGGCAGATAGACCCATGGCTGCACCATTTAATCTTACATTATCAAATGATTGACCTATCTCTTTACTAAATCTAGTATTAGAAAAGTCACCAATAACTATATTAACATTTTTCTTTCTAAACTTTTCTGTTAAAGCTTTTTCTAAAGCAAAGAATCTTTTGCCTTTTTTCATTTCAATCTTCACATCATCCATTTGCCCTGTCTCTATCTCTTGTTGACCCTTTTTAGAAAGAGTAAACTTTAGATTTGCATCTAATATAGACCTTACCTCTTTTACTGTTTTTTTAGCATTTTCTTTAGACAAGCCTTGTGCTATATATTTTTGTTCTAATAGTCTAAATATTTTTCTTTGATTAGATTGTTTAGACTTAGTGGTTTTATTATCTACAACACGCTTTCTTAATTTTTCTATTTCAGATTTTATTTTTTCTACTTCTTTTTTTTTCTCTTGCTTAATTTCTTGTTCTTTTATCTGAGTAGGAGATTCTTGCTCTTGTTCTTCTTGTTGTTGTGCTAGCCTTTGATTTATTTTATCCTCCCTTTCTTTTTTTAATTTTTCAGCAAGTATTCTAGATTCATCATAAAGATTATCCATAGATTGTTGATAACCTTTGCCAGTTTCTTCAAGTATTTCTATTGTTTGTTTTTCTTCTGCAGCTATATCTTCTAAGTTTTGTTTCTTTACCTTATCACTCATCTTAGTGTTAGCCTCTACCTTTTCTCTTTGTGCTTGATAATAATCTTTATTTTGTTGTATTACCTCATCATTTTTAGATTGATAGTAAGCTAGGTAAGCCATTTCTTTTTTAGCCTCAAAAGTCAATCTACCCATACCCACATTATCATACTTATTAAAAGCTTCTTGTATCTCATTCATCTTTTGCTTAAAGCTATCGCCTTCTTCTTGAGTGAGCTTTTGTTCTTTTACTAACCTGTCTATGTGCATATTGCCTAATTCTATCTCTCCTGCTGCTACAATACCTGCTAAAAACTTTTCTCTTATTTCTTCTACCTTTTGTGCTACAGCCTCTGCTTTTGTAAATTCTTTTGAATAACCTTTTTCATTTATCTCTTTAGTGGCTTGAGCAAATAATAAATTTTCATCATACTCCTCAGATAATCCAGTTTGTTTAATTTTTTTATCTATTATTCTAGACCTTTCAGCAATAGAGTCTATTGTAGATATAGCCATCTCTCTTACGCCCTGATTAACAATACCAGTACCCGCCCCTAATATACCCAAGCTAAAAGCTACCACTCTTGTTTCTGCTACAGCAGGGTCATTGAAATATTCAAAAAAACCTGTATCAAATTTTTCGCCTAAAACCTCTGCAGTATTTTTTTTTGTAGACCAATCTTGATGAACCTCTTGAAACTGTTCTAATATACCTTCATTTACAGCAACACCAGAGCCTAAAGCAAATCTTGCAATAGCAGTCTTAAAATTAATACCACTGTTTAACTTTACAGCAGCACCAATACCTTTTAAACCTTTAGTTAATATATTGTATTGTAGGGCATCAATAGCCATCCATTTTAAGTTATCTTCAAAAACTCCATAAGCCGCAGCAGAAGCCTGGTCTAATGTCCCCCCTTTTTCTAACACTTGCCTATGAGCCTCACCTGCAATCATTGCTCCTTCTAACATGTTAGCTCCAGCACCACCACCAATGAAACCTGCTATATCTTTTCCTTTTATTACTGTGTTTGGTAGTTTTCCCATTGCCTTACTTCCCAATCCTGTTCCTATACTTTTTAATAAAGAAGGTCCTTTAAAAGCAATTTTATCTGCAACACCAATAGCCTTAGCTCCTTTAACAGCTAATTTACCTACAGCGGCACCACCAACCATAAAAGTTAATAAATTAGGTATTTGTTGAGCCACCTTTGTATACCAAAACTTTGGGTTTGCCATTTGGGCAAAAGATATTTTTAAATTACCATTTTCATCTAGTGTAGTAAACTGACCATCAATACCACTCATATTAATATTATCGTCTACAGATTCTAAAGCATCACCTACTGCCCTAAAAGCATCAGCTATATTTAAACCCGTTTCAGCTCCTACTAATTTATCTAAAACAACTATACTTGGTCCCGCTGGTCCCATTTGCGCAGTAGCTGGTCCAAATTTTTCTATAACACCTGCAGGAGAAACTGGAGTCGTCTCACCTGTAACACTATCCGTCCCTGTTAGCCAATCCATTGTATCAGCAAAACTATTAAAGACTTGACCCACACCTGCTGTAAAACTTCTTAAGAACTCTCCTCCAGCTGTATAGTCTACATAATTAATATCACTATTAAAAGCTGCTGTTTTAGCTCCTTCAGACGCTTCTTGTGGTAAATCCATAAAAGGTAAAGCAGTTCTTCTTTCTTCCATGTAATAATCCATAGCAGGAGTTACAACATCATCATATGTTGCAATAGTAGAGTCAGTAGCATCAAATTGGTCTTGATTATTTTCTAATATAGGTTTGTATACAAATCCATATCTATTATCATCTTGAGCTGGTGGTTGAGTTGGGGGTTCAGCTATATTTTGTTGTGGTATTGTGTTAACAGAAACTTCAGGAGATTCTTCTATTTTAGGTACTCCCTGGTCATAAAGATTTGCTCCTTCCTCTGGTGTTTGTACTCCACGCGCTTTTGACTCGTCTAAAATTCTTTTTAAAACAGACATATATTATTCGTTAGTTTCTTCTGATTCTTGTTGACCCATTCCTCCATAAAAATTAAACCCTGACTTTATATAACTTACCTCTATTTTTAAATCTTTTACTTCATCAGTGGCTAACTTAATAGATTGTTTTTCTGTAAACCCGTCTTTCTTATAATCTTCTATTAACATGTTTTCATAGATATCATAGAAACCATCATCTTCTTTAGTGTTATATTTGTTTTCTTTTATAGCTGTTAGTAATTTTTTAACATCAGGATTATTAGAGTTTTTAAACTCCTCTAAAACAGCTAAAGGATTTAAAGTATCGTTATCTCTCATAGAAAGGCCTATTAATGCAGAAGCTCCATTAATATCATACTCGCTATGATTGTTAGTGGTAAAAACATCAGCGGCGACAGGGGCTAAAGCATCCACCAAGCCTATAACATTTTTTTGAGTGTATTTAAATTTTTCTCCTGGTTGAAATCTATATGGCTCTGGTTTATTAGATAAATTCTTTTTTGTATTAACCTGTATAGTTCCCATAGCATCATCTACAACTTTTTTAACTATATCTTGTTCTAAATCTAATTTAACATACCTATAATCATCTGGATTAAATAAACCATCTTTATCTCTTAATACTAGAGTCATTACTGGGTTTTTAACTTGGTCTCTAGTGCCTTCGTTTCTTAATTCATCTTTTGTAAATAATTTAGTTTTTCCATTTATATCTTTAGTCTCAAACATTAACTCTATACCATCTACTATATAATCATCATTTCTATTCCAAAAACCAAAATCATTATTATTTTTTACACCACCAACTAACAACTCTCCATCTTCACCAAATACAGATACAGCCCCCATTCTTCCCTGTAAAGACCTTAATTGTTCAAAGGTTACTTTTTGTCCATCACCACCAAATAATTCTTTTACTATTCCTTGCGCTTCAGACACAAACATTTGTTGCCCATATACTCTTTTGTTTCTACCGCCTGCTGATTCGCTATATGGCTGTATCCAAGTTATATTTTCTAATTGCTGTAAAGCTTTATTGTTTGATGGGTCCATATAAAAGCCATTAAAATCTCCTGTATAATTAGGATTAAACATAGCAAAAGCATCTGATATATTTTTACTATAACTTTTTTGACCACCTTTTGCATCTGCTAAAGTAAAGTTTTTAGCAACCTCAAATTGCGCGCCAGTTATCTTATTAGCAACATATCTATACATCTCTCTGTCATCTACAATAGCCTCTAAAGGAACTCCTGTATCTATTGAATAATTATATCTGTAATTATTAGGCTGCTTTAAATACATAGCCTCTACTAAATCTCCATTTGCTTGTTCTAGTTCTTGTTTGGTGATATCATTAATAGCCATATACTCGCCCCTATACCTAAACTCTCTTATTTGTCCGTTCTTCCATTTTAAATAGTTTTCTTTGTCTACATCAGATAATAATTCTGGATTAGAGTCTGCCGCATCTAAATACTTTGTTAAAGACACGTGACTGTTTCTTATCATTTGTGCTGTTTCGCTATTTAAAACACTATTTCTATATTCATTTATCATTTCTCTACCACCACCTCTCATAAAAGCATTTATATCATCTCCATAAAACTCTAGCTGCTGTCTTAATTTAGACAAAGCCATTTCATTTTCTTCTCGCATAGAACTTAAATCTGTATCCCTAGCAAATCTAGACAATGCTTCAGCTTGAGCATTTATATTTTGAAGTCTTTCAGAAGTAGCTGCGGCATTTTTTTCATTTGCAATTTGAAGTTTAGCTTCATTTTGCATCATATTTAATTCAGATTGTCTTTCAGCTTTAGCTCTTTTTCTACCCATATCAGCTTGGGTGGTCCAGTTGCCTATGATATTTAAATAATTTTGAGACATATTATTATTTACCTGTTTTAAAGTTTACAGAAAAGGATTTGTCATCTTGAGCATCTCTTGCTATTTCTGCGGAAGTTATACTAGAGCCTAGCAATTTAGAAA
>TARA_R100000697_G_scaffold43299_1_pt1 | contig 32942 bp, 44 predicted proteins | sample TARA_R100000697 | Tara Oceans TARA_R100000697 (sample SAMEA2622788) | marine metagenome | biome: marine biome (ENVO:00000447); feature: surface water layer (ENVO:00002042); material: "saline water (ENVO:00002010), including plankton (ENVO:xxxxxxxx)" | depth 5 m
CAGTGCCAGCGCCCCAGTCAGTTGTGGAAACAACAACCACGCTATGATTGCCACGAAAACGAGCGACATCATACGACCAGCTTCTCCTGGCCAGATGCTTTACCTAGCTGCCGGATCTTGACTCCTTGTTTCTCCCAAGGGCGAGAAATGATTCGTAGCTCGAGACGCAGGGCATGTAACTGCCCTGCAGATATATTATCTACCACCATGGTTATCCTCTTGTTACGAAGCTTCTTATGAATGTTTCCTTTAGGCATCGAGCACCTCCCTTGTAATGCCATCGTCACCTGTGCTGTAGTTGATAGGATCTTTGTAACTTAGATGGTCATCCAATAACGACGGCGCGTTAGCCAAGGTCCCGCTGCCGACCTTTTGGTCACCGCTGTGAATGCGTACCCACATCTTTTCTACGATGCTGCCTCGTTTGAAACGAACGTACACGTGATCACGGTCCTTAAGTTCCATCTCTTTGATTTTAAAATAAACTTTATCTCCGCAATCACCGCAGGAGTAAAGTATGTTGTCGTCCTTTTTTTTCTTTGTCATAACCTTCCTTTGTTACCTCCAACTTAGGACATGATGGGATAGCTGTCAACTAAAAAGCTCAGGATCTTCTCCTGGCAGCAGCTCTGGGATCTAGCTTAAAGAAATCAAGTAAATTCTACCTTTCTGTACGAAACGAGCCATACAGCTTCTCCTGAAGCCAGATGGGAACTTCTTAAAAACAAGAAAACCCAATGCTTTTTGTAGAACGACAACGGCATCCTGAACCAGGCTGGTGCTGCCACCAGACGTAACCTTCGGATCCCTGTCCGTTGTCAACGAGAAACGAGAACGACAACTAGGAACGAGAACGAGCTTCAGGGGTACGCTGCCTGGCCAGTGCCAGGAGCTGCCTCCGGAAGGATGGCCAATCGTACGGGAACGAGAACGACAACGACGGGACGAGGGAACGAGGATCTGTAAACACGGACACCGGTCTGTATAGTTCTAAGCGTCTGTCCAAGAGGGTCTGATTGCAGATGATAACAACTCCACCATTCTTAATTCGTTTATTAATCCAACTGATTTGCCATTTAGAAAGCCTCGGATACTTGACTTTGTCTGATTTCAATTCCATCCAAAATTCTATACCTTCAGCACAACAATTTAGATCAGGTATACCATTAATTGTTTTAGATTCTATGCGAGTAAAATGTATATTTTTACAGTTCTTTTGAATCAATTGTGATAGTCTTGATTCACGCTTCTTGACTGCCATAAATTAAGTCAGTTTTTGATTCTTTCTTTACTCAAAATACACCCAAGAGGGAAGATGTTTGTATCACTAAAGACAGGTTCTTTCTCGTCATAAGAGGCAAATGTAGTTAAGGTCTTTTTCTTTCTATCAATGTTATGTATGTATCCTTGTGAAACTAAGGTGCAACATTCCAACTTCTTCATCTCATCTTCAGTCTTGTGTCCTGCATCACCAGTAATATCAATCCATCTAATTTTATAAAAATAATACTTTTTCTTACCGACGACGGCATGTTTATATTTAGATTTTTTTCTTCGTCTTGACATGTACTTGACCTAATTTTAATTTAAGTTCTGAGTTATGTACCTCATTGAAAACAGTAATGAAGTTCTCCCAACTAAGGCTTCTCAGTAATTGCCTTTGTCTCAGGCTCAACTTCGATCGTTTTGGCGTTGTAGCCGTCGATCTTCGTCGATAACTCTTGTAGTTTCTTTTCGAGTTCTGCACGTGACATCCCCTCCAAACCAGATACTTTTACTTCTTTCTTATCAATATACAAACCAGCAAGCTGACCTGATCTATATTCTGCGTTTACTGCTGCTGAGTATTGTTTATTATCTGCAGCCATGTCGGCAAATCTTTCTAATCTTCTATATCTTCGTATCTTGTTTCTCTCATACTTAGCTGATATCTCTTCTAATTTTTTATCAAGATATTTACATATGTGAGGGTTTAACTTTCTATTAGTTAATCTACTTGCAATAACAGAATAGTCATTATCGTTTTTACACTCGTACTTCGCCTGTCTTAAGGCATCAGACTTTGTTATCTCACCCCAATTACCAACTAGGATATCAACAAACATCTTTTGTTTTATGGTCAAGTCCTTCTCAGTTCTTAACTCTTTTTTCTTTAATCCTGGCATTAATTTACTTTTTGTTTACTAAATCGTTTTTTTAAATATTCTTTACCGATTGTACCTAGTTTTTTCTTATACTTATCTAAGTTTCTAGCTCCTACTAACATTGAAGCTTGCATTGTTCTTGACAATCTTGTTTTATAATTCTTTGCGGTAAATTTAAGTGCATCTTGTATTATATCTGCTTTATTCATTTTAATGTCTAATTTTTTTAATCCTGCCTTAAATTTTTTATCAGGCGCTGTAGATTGAGCATACAATTTATCCATTTTTGTTTTTAGACTTTTGACTTTCTGTTTGTAAATGTCTGATTTAATAAAGGATTTTATTCCTTTACCAGCCAAACCTTTGATTAATCCACCGGCTAGATATTTACTTGATTTCATAGTTTTTTATTATATAGATTTTTAGAAGTAATAGAAACACTACCCTTATCAACATTTTGCCCTTCCGTAAGACAGATGGTGGGTCTAAGGGACACCAAGGGGACACCTAGAGGGACACCATAGATTGATCAATAATCGTTGGTATATCTACATAATCGTTAAGAGACCCATCAGACCCACCTATTCTGGGTCGATTTTAGAATAAAATTATTCTGGTGTAATAATCTATATAGATAAAATTCTAATAATGTTGTATAAATATCACATAACAATAGATTAATCGTATCTATTCCCTAGGTACCTTTTTTTCTTTAACGTAAAAAGTCATTGTTATACCTTTCGCCCTGGTTGGGTAGCCTCAACCAGGGTTTTTTTGTTTCCGGTGTCCGGTATTCTGTGGTATGTATTATGTATGGGCTATTTAAATGAAAACCTCCCTCGAAGATTTTCAAGGATAGCCTTAAAATCAAGGAGACCACCGTGAATGATATAGATTTTTTTAATTTAGCAACAGCTGCAGTTATTCTAATATTTATTATAGTTCACTTCTTACTTTAATTCGGTTCATCACCATCGCAAATATAACCAATCACCTGTTTACCCTCGTACATATGGTACACATGATTAGAAAATAATTTACGTTTTTTTCTTTCATGCACTGTTACGTTAGTATGAAACCAAGCACTGCACGATTCATGTATTTCAAAGCTGTCTAATTTAACTTCACCAAAAGTAGTAAGATACAATAATGTTATAATGATAGGCTTCATTTACCAATACCTGAAACTACCCTTACTATGGAAGTAATGGGATTAAATTTTACCTTTTTATTAGAGCTACATCCCACAAGCACCACACATACCACAATTAGGCACAAGATCCTCATTTCAACCCCAATCGATCGCGTATCATATCGATCCTTTTTTTAACAGATCTGCGTTCTTCTTTCGAGTCAGCAGCTCTATAGTTCTTATACTCATTTTTATACTCAATCCAATATCTTTGTACTTCTGTAAAAACTATAATTTTTTCTTCTAGACATCTTTTATACCTTCGATGAACCATATCAGGTTCAAGCCCAGCCATATAGCATATTTTTTCAAAATCAGGGGATTTATTTAAGAACCATTCATGGGCATCCTTCTTATAATAAGCCTCTTGTTTACCACCTAGGGTATATAAACAATCTTCAAAAGCCTGTATAATTACCGCCTGGTACAATCGCTGATCAGGGATCTTCGGTTCTCTTACAAATTCTGTAGCAAGATTAGTGCCCATGATTTTTAATAAGTGCGGTGAGCAAATCATAATAAAACAACCTCATATGGTGTGAGTTCTCTGGATCCTTATATTCAAGAAGGAGGTCGTTCATGAACCTAGTTTTTTCTAGGCCGTCCATTTTTTCTACTGATTTAAGATTTAATAGTTCGTCAAATAACATCTGCATAGCAACCAGCTAAGGAAAGATATGGATGTGGAAGCTGGCTACTATACATTTTTAACTAAGGACAACCCTCGAGTCTTTGCGATTCGTTTTCGTCCTATTCTCCAGTTATTTTCTATTTTATCAATTAAGGATAAATTAGCACTCCCCAAACCAAAATCATTTCCACAATATAATTGGAACATAACAGAGGTAATTTCATCGTACGTACGCTTATTAGGGCATAACATTACAAGTTTATCGAGTACATTATCGATCTTACCAGTAGTAGGTAATTTTTTCTCTGCCAAAACAATCTCCTATTAGTTAATAAAAAATTGTGTCCGTTATTCTGTGATAATAAGAAGATTTGAAACCCCTTCTTTTCATTAGGTTGAGGAATACCCTATAAGCAATATAGACTTATAGGGTTGAGTGCAAGTATTATTTTTTAGCTTTTGTTAATGTCTTTCCTTCGGCTAATAATTTAGCTCTAAATGCGTCAGGGCTTACCCCTTGCTTCTTGGCTACTTTCTTAAGCTCGGAATCAACTAATTTGGCTATCATAGCACCTGGGCCTCTAAATCCGTGTTTACCCAAGGCTTTAACAATTGTAAATGTTTCAATATCAACTGCTACTGATTTCCATTTTGTGATATCCATTTTTTATACTCCTTCTTATTTTTACAGGTTGTCTTATATAGACGGTCCATTTCACAAATGTAACCCTCTGTTGCTGCTCGTTTGTTGCCGCTTTTCATAATCTTACGATTAATAGCAGCGATTCTTTTGTCGACCCAAGAGGCCATTAGAAAAAGATTGAATATGCTAATAAACCAAATACGATTAATAAAATCTTAGGGTTTAACAACATAATCAAAGAAAATAATGTCCATTGTATTAGTGGTCCCATTATGCATTCTCCATAAATTCAAGGTTTCTACGTTCTATCTCAATTTTTATAAGTTCTTTTGCCACTAACTCATTGATTGGATAGGTTGGCGATCCAAATATATCTAACTCACAAGCAGTAATTTTTTTTACAGCATCTTTAAACATCTCACTACTTTCTTCAACTGGGTTGCCCCCAGCATCAATAGTAATCATGTCCTGTAAAATATTATCTACTTTAGATGCAAACTCTCGCCATTCTGTACAGTTTGATTTAAGTATTGTGTTTTTCATTGTTTCGGCCTTCCATCTATCCCTACAAACATTGTTGCTTGCGCTTTGTCCAATGTTGATTGAATAAATTCCATAATTTTATGGAAGTCAATACCTGCTTTATACTTTGGGTTATACGCATGTCCATCAACTCTTTCACCGTCGATGTAAAAATGTATCTCCCCGTCATGTTTTAGTTCAACTAGAATAGCTTTAGTATCTTTATCTATCTCGTGAACAAGGTCATTTGGTCCTCCCTTTGACCATGTGGGTTTTAGTATGTTTATTGTCATGTTATACTCTCCTTATGTAATAATTTACATACCATTTCTGATATTAAAAGCAAGGATAAAATGGGAGAAGTATGAAGTTTTTTATGACAATAGCAGTGTGTTCTTTTCTCGATGGTACTTGTACTCCTCATGTTAATTATCCTATTGAATTTAATTCTTGGAGCGCATGTATGTATGAGGCTTTAAAAGAATCTGAAATTGTAATGTCCCAGTTAGATCAAGATCTAGTAGATAGACATAGGTTGGCTACTCAGTTTATGTGCAAAGAAAGCAACGTTTACTAGGGGTTGTCAAGACTACCATATATGGTATATAATCTCTTATGAAGCACTATTTTGTTCAGATACGATACAAAGGCAAGTATTTTAGTGGGACAGTCAGTGCTGAAACCGACGGCGAAGCTTTAAGTCAGGCGGAGAAAAAAATGAAAGCCGGGGAGCTTCAATGTCAAGATGAAGACTTCTACAATAAATCTAGAACCTTCATCACATATGAGGAGATAAAAAATGGCACTAGCAGAGATGGTATCAAAGAAGCTAGAACTGGAGTCTAAGTGGGCAACTCAAGCGCTCAAACAAGGTAAAGTTACACCAGACATGAAGTGGATTGATATCGCAATAAAAAACCTTAAAGCAAAAATTAATAAAGATGCTGTTGAGGAAGTAAAAAAAGAGTTTGATATAGCAAGCTAAATCGCTATAGTACATTACAGTTATGTCACTAAAGCACGCACTCCTTGACGCTCTTGAAAAAAAATACGATGCTGAAATAGCAGCGGCTGATGCTACGATAAAAATATACCTTACTAAATCAGTAGGAATTGGTGAACACCCACAACATTTAGATGAAATAGATAAACAACTTGGTATCATTACACATGCAAGTGAAAAGAAAGAAGAGTTAAAAAATTTTGCTGACGATTCCTGATGCCATCACAAAGTTAAAAAACTTTCTAGTAAGACAACTAGATAAATACTACGCAATCATTGAGCATTGGTCATCGAAACTTAATTCCTGGTCTTGGAGAAAACGTTGGAGAAATAGAAAAGACGGAACCGGTTATCGTTAATATTTTTTAAATATGATTCGCCATATCCAAGATCGTGTAATACTTACACCTGTAAATATCAATGCAATACCAATGCTATCTAAAATGCTTGGATACAAACCAAACAGAGGAAATATATAAAGCTGTATTAGAATAGCTAAAATAAATCCTGAACCTACATCGATTATACTTTCGACTAGACTCCGCACATACCCTCACACTCTTGGTTAAAGAGATCTATTTGGTCTTCACCTTTAAACTTCACTTGATCTAAGGGCACACAAGATCTATGCACAAAATTCTTTACCTTTGGATTATGTGCTCTCATCTCTTTATCAAAGTCGACAGCGTTTTGAAACTCACTTGGTCTATTAGCTTTCATATCTATCCAAAATCTATCATCATGAAATGGACAACCTATACAAGCAGACTTTACTGGTTTCTTGTAACCTTTACCCTCATACCAGTCTAAGCAATCTTGCCTTGATATTCTTTTCTCAATTAGCGGAAATCTATTTTTTTGCCACCAAAATCTAGATGGCTTCATACGCATTATTTCATCAGTAGAAATACCTACCCACACCTCTATGTGTTCTGTTTTTGGAAACTTTTGTCTTGGTTTCAAACCACAAAGCTCTCGTATTTTTTTTGCTATTGGAGTAATTTTATATTCTCTAGTGCATTGTCTACGGCCCATACCTTTTTTACCTTGTTCATTTAATGTGTAGAAAGGTGCAGATGCAAATTGATTCCCGCCTGGTGCTAAAGCTGCAAGTATATCTGATCGTATGTTACTCTTTTGAACAATATGTACAGGATAACTTAGAATCGTTCTAAGGTATTCAAGATGTTTGATTACTGGTTCAGGCTCCCAACCCGTGTCTGCAAATATGGCTGCATCAGGTTTTACACCAAAGTCACCTTTGTCTGCCATCAAAGCCATTGTAGAGCTTTGCACCCCTGCGCCTAATGAAAGTATACGTAGTTTAGGTTCCACACTAAATTAAACCTTGTTGTCTTAATTCTTCCGGTGGCCGTTGTGGACTGCACATTGGGCAATCAACTCGAATCATGTTGCCTTCAGACGTGTCCTTATAAACCCAAATCTCTCTCTGATCTTTACATCTCATGCATGATGTTTTCTTCTCGTCATGCGGTACGTATCTATTAGTCATGTGTCTCTCCCCAGTTTAATCCTAATTCAATATCTACTTTAAACGGTACACGTAAATTTTCAATAGCATTTTCCATACAATCTTTAATATTTTTCATATCTTTTTCATCGTATACACTAAAGCATAGCTCATCGTGTATCTGTAATAAAGGTGTATACCCCATCTTGAAACACTCAATCATTGCTTGTTTAGCTTGGTCAGCAGCAGATCCTTGTATTAATCTATTCAAAGCTTTGTAAGTAAAAGCTCGTCTTATGTTATTACCATAATTAGCTTTGGCCTCATTGTAATTCATTGCCTGGTTCATACCAAACGTTGCAGGTTCCCATTTATCAAATCTACACTTTCTACCTTTTATAGTTCTTATAAAACCAAACTTACTTGCTGATTGTGTTACAGCTTCTGCTAATTTTTTTACAAAGGGCACTCTTGAGTTATATTTATTTAATAATATTTCTGCTTTATCTTTAGATATTCCTAATTCTTTAGATAATTTATTTTTACCCATACCATAAAATAATCCTAGATTTATTGTTTTTGCTTGTGTACGTGAGATCTCTGCCATATCAGCTACAATCTGATGAAAGTCTGCAGACTCATCTTGGTATGCTTTTATAAACTCTTCTGAACCATCTAAATTTTGTCCGATGGCCGATGAGTAATGTGCTACTAATCTTGGTTCTTGTTGTGAATAATCAAATGAACCCCATTGCTTTCCCTCTTCAGGCAAGAACAACGATCTAATTTTATTTCCAAATTCTTTGTTACGTGCAGGAATCTGTTGTAGGTTTGGATTAGCATAAGACAATCTTCCCGACACTGTACCACCTTGATCAGATCTTAGTTGGTTAATCTCAGCATGTATCCTACCTTTATGTACAAATCTTTGTATCGAATCAATAAATGTAGAATGAAATTTATTTACTTCTCTAGCCTCACGAATTAATTGTGCTATAGGATGCTCACAGTTCGCCAACCAGTTAGCTGTGAATGATGGCTCTCCTGACTTTTGTGTAAGCGGATAATCTATACCTACCCTGTCAAATACTTGTGCCACGCTTCTCGCAGCCCAAATATCTACACCGAGTGTAGTTTCATCTTTAATTTTTTTAAGAAGTTTGTTTTCTTTTTGTATAAATTCTTTTTTTAATAGTTGTGCTTTCTCTTCATTGACACGTATACCTTTTGATCTCATCTCAATAAGTATTGGTAGTAGAGCCATCTCCATTTCCCAAACATCATTAAGTGATTGTTGTTGTATTTCAGCTTTAAATCTTTGCCATAACCTCAATGTAAGACCTGCATCTTGTTCAGCATAAAAACCAACATAACCTGCAGGCATTCTCCATAAGTCTTGTTTTGGATCTATACCCCATTCTTTTGCTTTTTCATTCAAAAATGTTTCGTTTTTAATCTCACCAAGATAATCTTTTGCACAGGCATTCAGAGAGAAGCTCCACCTATTCTCATCAATAAGAGCTGCAGCTATCATAGTATCTACAATCTTACCATTGATTACAAAGTTGTTTGCTTTCAACCAACCCAAATCATATGCAGCGTTATGAAAAATTTTAGTAGCTGGGCTTTTTAATAAGTCCTCCATCCACGCTACGGTAATAGATAGATCCATGTTGCCCCCTGCGTCGTGTGCTATTGGGAAATAGTATTGTTTACCTAACGCAGCTACAGCAAAACCAACAATGTGGCCTTTACCATATGCCCAACCTGCGCCATATTTTTTTAGTTCAGGGTCCTTAGTTTCTAAGTCTATTGCTATCTCATCCGCTGCACGTAGATCAGGATACTCTGAGGGACAAACCCAGTCAGAATCAGAGTAAATAAAATTAAGTTGATGACTCATAATCTCTTTCAATAATCATATCAATACAATGTTTAGCCTTTAATAAATCTTTTTTACCACCCTTAAGTTTGTGGCGTGTAATATATTTTATAGCCTCCCCTTCGGGCCAAGGCAGATCATTTTTAATTGAGTATTGTGCTGGCTGAATCTTAAACTTTTGATAATGTGAGCCGCCTTCTTGTTTTTTAAATACTGACATAATTACTTTTATACAATTTATAATATTTACTCAATGGAAAGTTATACTTATGAAACGTTCCTAATAGGTGTAGTGTGTTAATGGTTCTTGTTACTCCTGTATACCAAACACGAAGTTCTTGTATCTTATCTATTAATGACTTTCTATCAAAATGTGAAGGGAAATTACATTTAGACGATAGCACTACATTATCTGCTTCACCACCTTTGACCTGGTGTATTGTATCAATAAGTATAGGTGCTCGGTCATCTAAGTTTGCTCCCGAATCAATAAGTTTAACAAAGTATTTTTTATCACCATCTTTAAATTTTCTTTTGAAAGCTGTTTGCCAATCTGTTTTATCTTCCACCATTCCACCCTGTAAATGTAATTGATCAAAATCAAATACTTGGTTTGGGTGAGCGAAGCTCCACTTCTTGCTGTCCGCTGACCGGTAGCCGTGATCTATATTAAGAAGATAGTTGTACATATTACAAGCGTCCTCTCTTGTAATCGCACCACCATCACAAATTTTACCCCAATCTTGTATGGCCTTCCATTGATTCATATCAAAAGATTTGTTGCCTTTCATATCTTGGAAATACAAACCCATATTTTTAGCTTCACCTTGCAATTCTTTTTTTACATCATTGATTCTTGCAAGCACCATCCAATTGCCTGTCATATCAAAAGGGACTTTACGCAAAGAACTCCAACGAAAGATCTCACCCTCTTTATCATTAGATTCAAAATTTTTTATCACTCTATGTCCCTCCATACCATTCAATAAACACTTTGCTAAAAAATGCACACGTTTGTTGAGTCTTCTAGATTTATCTAATATTTTAGAACGACCAGGAAATGTTTGGAAATAATACACGTTCGCACCATTCCATTCATAGATTGCTTGATCATCATCTCCTGCTAGATAAACTTTGTCTGCATGCATAGCTAATTTTACAACCATGTCCCACTGCAGAGGGGTAAGATCTTGAGCTTCATCCACCATTAAAACTTTAAAATTTATTGCCAATCCTGATTTGATATATTTTTCAACCATATCAGTAAAATCTAATCTATCATTTTTAAACTTACCTGGTTCTATTTCATAGGTCTTATATTTTTCATAGTTATGTATGATTGATTTGAATTGTTGAAGTCTAACTCTTTTACGTGGTTCTTTTTTGTAAAGCTCTACGGGATCGACTTTCATGTTCCTTGCTTTATCATAAATTTGTAAAGACCAATTATTATATACATTTTGATCATCCCAATTAGGTTTGTAATTTAATTTGACTGTGCCATACTCCGTATGAAATTGCAGCATATCTACACGTGGATCTAACACAGGTATCTCTGCAAACTGTTGTCTTGCCAAACTATGTAATGTTCTAAAATATTTAAAATCATCTTCATCGTAGCCTTTGAATTCTTTTCTAACTCTGTCCAAGCATTCTTGCACAGCTTTATTCGTAAACGATATGTAACAAATCTCGTCGGGTGATATTCCTCTTCTTAAAAATCTTTTAGCACGTTGCAGCAACCGGTGTGTTTTTCCGGTGCCCGGTGGACCAAAAAATTTAATTGTTTTCCCATGGAGCTTTTGCTTTATTAAATTTGACATTTTTATTTTTATGCTCTGTTTGTTTTGGCAACTCGGAGAACCAATGTCTCGTGTTATTGCCTTGGAATTTTTTGCTTTGGCCACAACCGTTTTCCTTTAGATACATAGTACATTCTTTTTCAGACCAATTATACCCCTGTTTTTTCATAAATAATCTAAATGTATCTAGCTTAAACCTTACCTCTTCTTTGTCCTGCCAAATATTATCATGGTCAATTTGATCAAATTCATCAACAACATTGGTATCTTCAATAAATTTTACCATTCTAGTATTAAATATTTCTTTTCTCTCGTCTTCACGATTTACATCTTCCATATCTTTTTTATTAGTAATCAACTCTTCTAACCAATCTCTATAAGGATCTGGGTCACGTTTACTTGGTTTTAATGGCCGCCATACAATATCGTGTGCTAATAGTTTCTCTCCCAATAATTGTTGTTGGTATAATTGTTTTGTTTCTAGTCGAACCACCTTACCTTGTATAGGCAGTAACCAGTATGGATCAGGATAAGTATTTACTTTTGTTAGTTTACCCACTTCAGGTAAAGCTTCGTTAAGACCGATGCCATATTTTCTTTTGGCACATTGTCTAGATCCATTACAAAAAGAACGTGCTATTGAAGTCCCACATTTAAAGCTATATTCATTTTTACCAACTTGTTCTATTACTTTATTAATCTCTTTGGGATTGAGTGGTGGCACGCAAATCTTTTTATTCATATCTCGCATCATTTCAGAATAATAATCAACATCCGAATTAATTTTTTTTGCTAATATTCCTACATTAAACATAGCATCGTTTCTACCTTCACCTTCTTTGACTTGGTTTCTTAAAAATTTATTTACACAGTTAGGCCATTCCTTATTCTCTGATTCGCCTTGTGGTCTGATGTCGTAAAAATGTTCTTTGGTAATTACAAACTGTTTTACAAACTCAAGGTAGTCTTCAAACTTTAACGAATTACCTTCGTTATCCATTGCACATCGTGTAGAAAATTTTGCATTTTGATATGGTAAATTAACAAATTGTCCCTTTTGTTTGTCATCCCATTTTTCAGGACTTAAATCTACGGTGTCTTGTGCTGGAAAAATATCAGTGGTTGTATCATTCACACCTAAATCAGAAGCGATCATAATTAATTTTTTACGCATGTCTTCTGCAGGTACTTTATGTTTTAAATGTATTATTAAATGCAATCCATTTGATTTAGATCTATACGGAACTAATGGATATTTTCTTTCCCTAATTAATTTTATAAATTTTTTGTGATCTATATTATATCGATCCACATCGATAACACCCCATGAGCAAGTAGAGTCATCTCTTATTGGTATAGAGCCATGATAAGCTTTGCCTTCTAAATGCTCAAGCCAGTGTTTATCCTCCATTGGAAACTGATTCATCCAATGTGAATATTCTTCTTTACCCTTAGCATTCTTTGTGCCCAAAGGTTTTGAAGAACCATAATAAGTATGGGATCCTTGGAACAGTGTTTTAAACTGCTCCAAGGTTTGACTAAAATCCATAATTAGAATGGTGTTTTTTCTTGTTGTTCTTCTTTGTTGTGTTTAACTTTAACAGAACCACCCATAACAGACTCTCTAAATTTAGCAGCTCTTTCTACTAAACCCTGATTATCGCATGTGCCTTCAGAAGTTATTTCCCATCCATACCAAGATCCAAGATTGTTTTTCTCAAGTACAGTTTTTAATCTGTATAGTTGAGTAAACGGAGCAGGTCTAAAAAAACCCTTCCCATTTTTCTTTGGAACTTGCATTAGGTTCATCATAGAATTCCACTTTTTAGATTTCTTTCTTTGAGTGGACTTCATTGTGATTAAAGCCTCTGTTGCCATTTGTTCTTCACAAATTACAACATAATGAGATGCTGTTTCTTCTATGTAGTTTCCGTTTTGTAACCTATCTTTACCATCATCACCTCTAGTTGTTTTAGCGATGATATCTGAGTCAGCAGGATATACATTTCTTGGTGCAGTGCTGCCTTCTTGGCCACGATCTGCCCATTCAATGTACTCGAACTTATAGAAAGCTGGTATAACTCTTATACCTTTAACACCATCATACAGTTTATCTGTAACAGTATTAATGATCATTCCTGGTCTAGCCTTCTCAATAAATTTAGAATCACCCTGCGTAACTTGTGGTGATAGTTGAGATAGTATTTTTAGAAACGGTAGCTGAAGACTCTTACTATCAATGTTATCAAAACCTTGATCAGCAAATTTTTCGATATCAACCGTTGCTAGTGCGTTGTTCTTTTTTACGTCTACGTCTTTACTTGATGACATATTACTCCTTCGTTTTTAGTTTTGCTTTATTAGCGATATAGACACCGAATAAATCAAACGGGAGCTCCTTACCTTTTTCGACTTGTTCTTTTGCAAAAGCTTTTAAAGTCATAGGTTCGACTTTTTCTTTTTGAACATATCTAAACCCATGCTCATTACAAACTTTGATGAGTTCAGAAGCCAAATTATCTTGACCTCTGTTAAATGATGCAGTGATTTGATTTTTAATTAAATCACCATAACCTTTATCTCTTAACCAAGAGAACGCCTCTTGTGTTCTAGACTCAGGGATTTTAGCAGCATAAAAAGGTTTTACTTCTACTTTACTGCCATCTGTTAAGACAAGTGTATTTACCCCTGCTTCTTGCATGAGTTCAGGCACTTTTCTTTCTACATAATCTCTTAATCTTTTTTTCTTATTGGCTAGGATTTCTTCATCGTTTTCGATTTCACTTTCCAACTGTTTCATTTCATTACAAGCTTTTGTGATTGATTTCACAGAATCTTGGTCTAAACTTAAATTAGAAAATTTTTCAATATCCATATCTTGAGTCGGACAATATATTTTCTTATTGAAAACGCAAGGAGAAAATAGTAGAAAGATCATGGATGTGGAAATACCCGTACAAAACTAAACCTTTTGAGCATCAAAGGACTGCATTACAAGCATCATCAAATGCAATAAACTTCGCATATTTTATGGAAATGGGTACTGGTAAAACTAAAACAACAATAGACAATATTTCTTACCTATATTTGAAAAACTTGTGTAAATCCGCGCTTATTATAGCCCCTAAATCTGTATACTCAGTATGGAAAACTGAATTTGCAAAGCATTGTCCTGATTCGATTGACCCTGTGTTTTATATATGGAAACAAACAAAAAAGAATTTTAAATGGGGAGATCCCAGCAAACTTAGAATCTTTCTAATAAATGTTGAAGCTCTATCTACAAAAAAAGGTTTGAAAGCATGTGAAGAATTTTTAAGAGATAATAGAAACAATATTACAGTAGTGGATGAATCAACCACAATAAAAAACCCAAAAGCATTAAGAACAAAGAACATTTTAAAATTAAGAAGCCTATCGAAAATGCGCCGTATATTAACAGGATCACCAGTAACAAAATCTCCATTAGATCTTTATACACAATGTGCATTCCTTGATCCACAACTTTTAGGGTTTACTAGTTTTTATGCTTTCAGAAACCGATATTGCAACTTTGAGGAAGTATATGTAGCACAAGGAGAAACTATCTCTGTGCCAACATCTTTTAAAAATCTTGAAGAATTAGAACATAAATTAAAACATTTTTCATACAGAGTAACTAAAGATGAATGTTTAGATATTCCTGATAAACTGTACCAAATCCGTACAGTTAAACTTGAGGGCGAACAAAAAAGAGCATATCAAAGCCTTCGAATGAATGCTTTGGCTTTGCTTGAAGAAGGCACTATCTCGGTACACAATCAATTAACTGAAATATTACGATTACATCAATTAGCAAACGGACATTGTAAGGATGATAACGGTGGTATGATGCAGTTTGAAAACCCAAAACTTAAAGCGATGCTTGAAATATTAGAGGAGACAGAGGACAAAGTAATTATATGGGCTACTTACATTCATAACATTAATGAGATTGTTGTTGCTCTAACTAAAAAATATGGAAAAGAATCGGTGGTGCAAATGTATGGTGCTATAACTGTTGAAGATAGGAATGAAGCTGTAGATCGTTTTCAAAATGATCCTACTTGTAGATTCTTCGTTGCTAATCCTGTAACTGGTGGTTATGGTCTTACACTCACGGCTGCAAAATATGTTATTTATTATTCCAACAATTACAACTTAGAAGTGAGAAGACAATCAGAAGATAGGGCTCACAGAATAGGACAAAATAAAAATGTCGTTTATATTGATATTATGGTTGAGGATACTATTGATTTTAAGATTGTTGCTGCACTAAAGAAAAAAATTCAGTTATCTGCACAAACATTGGGTGAAGATGCTAAACAATGGCTTATTTAGCCTTTTTTCATCTGATCATTAAATATCTTTAATCTTTCGAGAAATTTATTAGCGTATTCGTCTAATTCAGGCTCTTGGAGCTTAAATTCTTGATATTGCAGTCCTCGGGTCGCGATAGCCACTACACCCTGCTCTATGGCTCCGTAATGCGTTTTATGGGCCAAATAATAAGCACCTAACTGATGTTTATAATCATCTACCCATTCCTCTCTTTTTGGTCTATTTGATTGCTTAAAATCAACAATTGTGGGCTTTCCATCACTCAAAGCCACCATATCTGTTGTACCTGCATATTCTTGGTTAAAAGCAAGAGATACCTCATTACCCCAAACTTCTTCTATTTTAAGATTTTCCTTAATAATCTCAGCCATCTTACGTGGTAAAATACCAAAGTCAGTAGCATTATAATACTTTTCATTATTGTAATAAAATTCAAGAACCTTATGCATCTCTGTGCCTACGGCAGACGCGTTCTTCATTATTCTGTCTGCCTCTTCATTACCTATTCTTCTTCTCCAATCATCAAGCGTTTTTGTATCTTTAGTTGCACTTAATATGGTTGTAACTCCTGGTACACCAATATCATCAACTAAATATTTCCTGCCTGTTTCTGTATGGAATCTATTATGTTTTTTGTAAGTGAATTTTTTGTTTATTTTGATCACATATACTAATTAGCCAAAAGATTGACTAAAGTCAAAATAATTGCACCCATACCACCAACTAATGCAACGAAGAACCAATTTACTTTTTGCCTTACATCATCAAGACCTTTATGCATATGATCTTGTTGTTTTTTAAGTCCTGATATATGACCATACAAAGCTATGATATGCTCACCTGTAGTTCTTGGATCTTTACCGTTGGCCATTTGTTTCTCTCCTTCTTGCTGCAGCAATAGAAGTAGAATCAAAAGGATATAATGAAGCTACCTCTTGTGATGATACCTGGCCGGTGTTCGTTGGTACATTTACATTTGAAGGCACAGGATTTTCTAATTGAAGATCATCTGTTACGGGAGCTGTATCAGCTTCAACATCTCGCTCTTCTTGATCTACGGCAGCCTCAATTTGATTTTGTACAGATCTTTCTATCATAGCCACTAAGTTGTTGTCTTCTTCTACATTTCCTGATGATCCGCTAAAGTTTTGTGCAAACATTGTATCATATGTATGCTTAGGTAAATTTTTCTCATCATATATTGGTTGTGGTATTCTTATTGAAAGGTTTAACAATTCTTCTCTAATTCTTTCCTCATCAATATTCTTAGGATCTACAAATGGAATATCTTTATCTTCTTCATTTAAATAATTTAGTAATCTTGCAAAACCTTCTCTCTTTCTTGTAAGGCCAAGTTTGAATGCCGAATCAGTAACAGAACCAATTTTTCCAGTGATACCGTTACCCGATAAAGAATTTACAATTGTATTTATACTTCTACCTGAATAATAGTCTCGACCAGGCAAAAGAGCTCTAGGAGTTCCTCGTCCTATTTTCTCACCTCTTAATAATTTTAATGTTTCATCTGGCAACAATGCATCGTTCATCGCTCGTAAAGCTACAGGGTCCGTAAGTATTTGACCTGCTCTTCTCGCTAGTAAAATCATTACTAAGGGTGCTAACGGACTTGCAACAAATCCACTACCTATTAAAAGACCACCACCAATAGATCCACCTAAAGTTAATCTTCTTTGTAAGAATTGTGATGTATCTGTGATAGGCACGTCAGAAATTGCCTTCATATAACTTGCAAAGTTAAATAACTCATCTGCTCCGTTTTTACCTAACATCTCTGCAAGTTTAGCTCGACCAGTCTCAGATGTTGCTTTACCTGCTCCTAACTTATTCATAAATGAGTCTATGTTGAACTTAGCAAAATCATTTGGACTAAATCTAATATCTGCAATATCGTAAATACCATTAGTTTGTTTTATAGTATTAATGTTAAAATCCGGAAGCGCTGCTTTCTCAGCTCTTGTAAGTGTGCCCATAGAATCCTGTAAATATTTTGTTCCTGCTTGAATTTCAGGACCTTTAGTCAAAGTTCTAAATATTGATCTTGCTTGTGGAGAGTTGACACTATCAAAAGATTCTAAAAAAGTATTAAACATATATCTTGCATTTGCTGCTTTAAACAATGCTTTACCACCCTCTGTAGCTTTGATACCTACCTCGCTTGCACCTTCAGCTCCTATCATAATCTTAAACTGTTTAATGGCATCTGCTGAATTACCTGCAAAAACATTTCTTTCAATTGCACCAAATAATTGATCAGGAAATATTGCTTGAGTGCCATATATTCCCTCCAAACTTTGTGCTGTAAAAGCATTTCTGTCTAAAGCTCTTATTGATTTAATTATAGGTGCTCTCTGATAAAAACCCTGTACTGATGAAAAAATTGTATTTGCTGTTGTCAATTGATCTTTGAGTTTTTCACCTGCGGATATTGTTGAGTTGATATAATCATCAGCTAAACCCTGTCCGTTGTTTTTTAATATTGTATCATATGTAGCTTTTATACCTTCATCAGCAAGTAATGCACCTTTTGTTAAATTACCACCAAACGCATTAAAGTCTGCCTCCATTGCTTCACGCATTATAAACATTTGGTTTTTTAAGGTTTGATACTCAGAACCTTCGATAGCTCTACCAAGCATAGTCATTACACCTTTGAATTGTGATGGTGTTATTCTACCATCACCAATAGCTAACATTGCTTTCATAAATGTATTTATAGGATCTCCTGATTTAGTTAAAACTTTCTCTAAAGTCTTAGTATCTAAATCTCCAAAACCATCCACGTACCTACTAAACTCTGGAAACAAATTTTTATTTTGTTCTAAAAACTCTTTCGCTGCTTGTTGAGTTTTTGTAAGTTTTATTAATGCTGGATTACCTGTAGCTGCAACCAATGAATCAAATTTATTGTATGCTTGTGTGTACAAATCTACATTCTTGGCATAAGTTTTTGTTGCTTGTTTATAAACTGAGTCAGATAACACTGATGCTTTTACTATTGGAGCATATGCCGATAAATTGTTTAAAAACATTTTACCACCTTCTTGTTCAGCTCCTTGAAGAGCATCTCTACCTACTTTCGAAACAAATGGGAATACCCCTAAAAATCTAAAATACTTTTTACCTAGTTCAGCAAAAGTTCCACCTTTACCTGTTAAAACGTCATCTTTCATTGCTGAAAGTAAAGGAATCGGTAATCCTTTATCTCTAGCAAATTCAGCTAATTTTTTTTGATCTGGTCCAACTGTACCAAATAGATTTCTTATACCTTTTGCCATTGGCCCAAATATAAAAGGACCAAGAGCTGCAGCACCTGCATTCCAATAAAATGCATTCTTCATCGCCACTGCTGCGTTCGTTACAATATCTCGATCTACTTCACTTTGTTTTATTTCTGATAAATCATCACCAATAGCTGATGCAATTTTTACACCTGCTGTCTCATTTAGAACGTCATAAGTAATCGCACCGGCTCCAGCTCCTGCCGTCCCACCTAATACTGAGTATATTTCAGTTCTTCCTAATGGACTTTGTACAACCTTCGCAGGTACATCTGATGCTCTAGCTAAAAGTTTTAATGCACCTCCCAAAAATTTAAATCTTCCTGGTAATCTATCTGCTATCGCTGTTGCTTTTTTTAGTAATGGACCTGGACCTCTGTTCCAAAGATTACCTGATTTTGCTGCACCAAAAATTTGTTGTCTGTTTGCTACGTAAGGTGCAATACTTCCAGTAAGATCACCAACCAATTCATATGTAGCTTGATTTGCTCCACCAGCTGCAGCTATTGGATCCTTTCGTTGAGTATCTTGTCTAGCTAACCTTGATGTTACAAGGTCTCTTTGCATAGCTAGTTCACTCATCTTGGGACCTTTTAAATCACCACGATCAATAAGTGTGTCTATTATTTCTCTCTGCTTCCTATTTAATTTTGATGGATCTAATGATCGTTCATCTAATTGTTTTTGTAATGATTCTAAAGTAGCCATTATTTATCATAATCCTCTATTAATTCATTTGTCGGTTTATCCATAGTTGTACCAACTGGAGCGTCAGTCTCACCTAAACTCAAACCATATTTATTTCTGTATTGTTCGAGAACTATGTAGTCACCAAATGCTTGATTAGTAAAGTCGTTTTCTAATCTTTCAATATCTTTGATAAGAGTTTCATTGATCGCTCTTAATGATTGTATCACTTGTACTTGACCTTTACCAATAGGGAATATGTTAACTAGCTCTCTTGCATTTTGAATATCTTTTTGTGTTAATCTGTCTTTTGATTTTAATGCGTTTGCTAAGGCATAAACTGTTATTGTTTCATTAATTGCAAGTCTTTCTAAATCTTGTGAATCATCTGTACCAACAGGAGAAATGAAAGCTTTTAATTGTGTTTGTCTTTCTTCATATATTTCTTCCATTTGTTTCTTTAATTCATTTTCAGCTCTTTGAGTGGTAATATTTCTATCCTCTGCGTAAGACTTGATATTCTCTTCAGTTAAAAAATCTTTAGTGAAAAAATCATTTAGATCAGCTTTATTTGAACCAATACTAAAATTAAAGTCAGATGCAGCACCACTTAAACGACTAAATAATAAATTTAGTTTACCTCTTGGACCTGCAAGTTGTTTTTTATCTCTTTGTGCTTGTTCAAGAATTTGTAAGTTAATTTTGTTAAATGCATAACCTTTATATGCACCTGATATATCTTTTAATACTTTGCTTTGTAATTCATTTGCCTTTTCTCTTTTAATAAATCTTACATACCCGCCATAAGGAATAGTTTGAAAGGCTTGTGTACCTTGTTGTGTTAAAGCACCTGGTATAGCAATTTGTACTGAACCATCTTTTAACGATTTACCAGCGATGTTACGAAGTTTTCCATCTGGACCCATTATCTGTACAACACCAGAATCACCTTCTAACATATCAATATCGTTTGCTGCTTTGAATTGTTCTGTAGCCATTTCAAGAGCTTCCGACATTAAATTGTTTTCTAATTCACTCTCTTTTAATTTAAGTGTTGCATAATTATTTGATGCTGGACCTAATGCTTGCCCAAATACATCGACTGCTCCAGCAAGACCTTGTTTCTTCGTTGTGCCGCTCATTAACCCTGCAGCTAAATTTAACAAGAATGTTCTTCTTGCTAGACCAGGATCTCTACCCTTCATTAACTCTGCTTTAATTTCTCTTGCTAATGCTATTTGTTGAGCAAACGGTGTATCTTTTTTTACGTCACTTACGCCTAATGTATCTTTCTTTGGTTCTTTTATTGGAGCTTCAGGTTTAGAGGCAATGGTTCCTTCAATAATTGGACCCGTCGCAGCTCCTGGTTCTGCACCAACAGGACCTTTAAGGCCTCCATCTATACCTGTTGATTTTTCTATAGCTTTATTTTTTATCTCACCAACATTTATAGAGTCGGTGCCTTTAACATTTTGCTCGCCCTCTGCTTTTGCTACGTTTACATTTCCAGTTAATGCTACTTCAGATGCCTCTTTAATATTTTTTGCTTCTTCCGCTAATCTTTTTTCAGTATATGGTTTGCTTCTACCAGTTACAATTTGAGTTGGGTCAACTGGAGTAAATAAATTTGGAAATAATGGATCACCAAGTTTATTTGTAAGATTTAGTGCTTGGTTTGTGGTCCCCATAGGTTTTTGAGTTAAGTAGTCAATAGCTCCTCCCACAATAGGTCTAGCTAAATTATAAGCACCAAGACCTAAGCCTGCAGCCCTTGTGTAAGGATTTATTAGTGCTAGTCCACTTAAACCAAAATCTACTACATTTTTAGCCATACCCTCTTGCATTCCTAATTTGTCTGTCAAAGCTGATACCGCAGCATAAGTGCCCGCAGGGGCAATTAACGTCCTAGCAATACCACCCCCAAAACCAAAAGGAACTCTAGTTTTTGGATTTTTTAATTGACCTGGAAGAGATCCTGGAAAATTTTTTACATCTCGGCCTAATCTTTTAAAAAATTGACCTGTTCTACTAAAAAAATTTGGTTGATTTACTACCATTGGTAAATTTCTTGTATTAGCTATTTGGCCAGTAACATTTTGAGTTACAGGACCCATTACAAATTGGCCAATTCTAGCCTTCACAGGTTTTAAGTAGCCTTTACGCAAAGCTACCTGTCTAAACATTGGTCTATTTAAAACATTATTTATGGACATGTTACGTCGTCCTTGGTTGTTGCATTGCGTCGAATGCAGTAAATGCTCCAATACCTGTTCCTACCGCTTGAGCCAAAGGACTTTGTGTAGGTGCAGTTGATGAACCAAGTGATGACTGAGATTTTGGTCCTGCAGCATAAATGTTTGATAAGAAGTCTAATCTTTGGAAAGGTTCTCCAGCTTGTTGTAATCTTGAAGCTCTTGCGGCATCTAAAGTCTGTTGTGCTAATTGTCTTTGTACGCCACCCGCATCAAACAATTGTTGTATATCTCGTTGTGCCATTTGTTGTTGCTGTTGTCCAAGATTTCCTAAACCTAAACCAATATCACCCAAAGTTCTTTGTTGAGCTTGCGCAGCACCTAAAGCTGTATTGAAACCTTGTTGTTGTGATAAACCTATTTGTTGTAATGCTCTATTGGCTAATTCAGATTGAGCAACACCAAGTCGTCCACCACCAAAAGCTCCTGCTCCAACTGCCTGCGCAGCTAATTGGTTTTGTTGTATTTGTGCTTGTCTACCTATTTCATCAGTAACAAATTGTTGATAAGGATTAAAAAATTGTGAAATGTTTGGGGTCTGTGCAGCAAGTAATTGTCCTATACCTGCTGTGGTAGTTGGTGCTCCAACGCCAACTTGTCCGGCAGCCGTTAGTCCTTGTCGTTCTAACTGATCTAAGCCAGCAACTTGCATTGCAGGTATGGTCATTGGTTGTTGTGCTGCAGCTCTAGCTAAATCTAATAATTCTATTTTTCTTTCTTCTATACCAGGAGCTTCTCTAATTACGGATGTTTGAAAAGATGTTCCGCTTCCTGCAGGCGCTGGAGCAGGTGCAGAACCACCTCCGCCGCCACCAAAAATTTTACTTACTATCGATCCCATTATACGTCTCTCTCCATTTGAATATGTTTAACTTTCCAACCCCATTTTTTAGAAACTCGTGCCCAACCTGGTCTGCACCAAAAAGATAATTTTTTACAGTTATTTAGTTTAGCAAATTTTGTGACTGTTGACACTAGTGCGTCTTCCCATAAATATCTCTTCCTACCTGTAGTTATTATAGCTTCTAACTGATTAAAATTAGGTAGTGCAGCTATTCTTGTTACCATAAGAGCAAAGACTTGATTTAACTCATCTTCGTCATTACCAAAGGCTAAAAATAACTGCGCTTCGTCTTTCTTTAGAAGATCTTTTATATGGTGAGGTGATGCAAACCCACCTGAATATTTCAAAGCCTCGGCGATCATAAAATCACATAGAGGCCAAAACTTATCTATGTATTGGGGTTCGATAGATATAATGTCTATCTTTGGTTTAGTTAACTGTTTTACTTTCTGCATCTTTTCCTTTTTGTAGCAAATCGTAGACTCGTTTGAATCTCTTTTGCTGTTCATAGAAGTATGATGCACCTTTTTCTCGCATATCTTTAATACTACTTGGATTACCACCAGCTATGATTCCAGCTCCTAATACTCCGTCTGCTCTTGTTACAAACTCTCCGTCTGCTAATTGAGCTAACATTGTATCTTCGTCTTTGTCTCCTGTGCCTGATCCGTCCTCGACGTATCCCATTGCTCTTACATAATTGTTACTATCGTTTTCATCGTGTGTTGTTTTACTTGGTAAAAAATTAATACCACCTTCATTGAATCTTTTAATTTCTGCTAATCCACCTTTGTTGTAAGTGAATTTATTCATCTCTATATTACCAATTTGAAACTCAGGATTTCTACCTGCTTCAGGTATATAAACTTGTGCGTATGTTTTTTCTTCTCCTGTTTCTGGATCTATATATTTTAAACCACCTCTTTCTTCTTGTAGCTGAGCTACGCCCAAATTATACCCTGGTGTAAATACGGTTTGTGCTTTTGGATCAAACGCACCACCTAAATAAGTACCTGCACCAACTGCAAAGGCTGCTTTGAATGGATCTATTTGATATTCACCAGTAGCAGTGTCACCAACATATCTTTTTCTCATAAATAATTTTTGTAATATATTTCTCTTGTCATCATTAGCAGCTGCGCTTGCAGCTGAAACGCTTCCTGATGTTGTGGCTGCAGTTCCAAGATTTAACGCGTTTGATCCTTTTGCTAAATTTGGTAAAGTGCCTAAAGTGCTTTGTTGAGGTAAGCCTAACATTGCTCCTAATGAAGTGTTTGCAAATGCTTTTACTGGCCCTAATTGTGTAAAAGTAGGTACTGTAGTTCCGAATCCTGCAGTACTTACTCCAGGAATCATTTTACCACCTTGATATCCCAAAAACGCTCCTGTGGCACCTGCTAATAATCTTTGAATACCAGAACCACCTGCATCTTTTGATGCTTTGTATCCCTTGTATCCTCCGTATGCTGCTAGTGCGTAAGGTAAAAATTGTAACATATGTTTAATTTATCATTATAATTAGCCAATTATAAATATTATCATTTTACTATGACACAATCAACTCATCGGAGAACCTACCTGTATACTGATGTTCTCCTACATGGCTAATATAGTCATTAACGTAAGCATGACATTTGCCTCCTATTTTACGCCATAGTTTGCAAAAAGCAAAGTCCTCGCCCATATAAGTTTTTGATTCAGGATCATGAAGAGTATCAAAGAAATTATACATATCAGGAATTTTTTGTAGTTTACCATTAATCAATGTGTCTTGGTTTATAACCTTATCGGGATATTCTTTTTTCATCTTTTCAAATACTGACCTGTTTATTAACATGAATCCAGTGGGTACGTGCTCCACCTCTATTACACCTTTGTCAATTTTTATATTTTTTGTGTCCTCAACTCTTATTGGGTATCTATAGAAACCTTTATTCTTTAAATCCTCTGCATCTTTTATTTTACCTTTTTTGATTAGATCATGTGCTTTACCCCATGCCATATCTTTTATTGGGTATGGTATAGATATAACATCTTTATTAGCATCGATTAAATGTTGTAAGCTTTCTGGCTTAAAAGAAATATCAGAGTCAACGAACAACATGTGTGTAGATTTAGATTGTAAGAAAGCAGATACACATAAATTACGACCTTGAGTTACAAGTGAAGATTTGAAAAGCTGTATCATAATACCAATCTTCTGTTGCATACAATATTTTTGTAATTCTAAAACTGATTGCGTGTAATGTATTGTTAAATCAGAATGGCATGGTGTAGCTACAAAAATTCTATGTTGGGGTAAGTTCACTTCTTTTTTGTCAAACCAAATAGGTTCATGATTTTGCATTTGCGACTCCCTCTAAAAAATTAGTCCACTCTATTTTACGCTTCTTCCAAGAGTAAAACATTTTATAAAAATCTTGTTGTTTTTGTAAATATTCTTGACATCTATCTGTATGTAAATACTCACGCACTTCATCTATTGCATACGCAAAACACGTAGATAAATTTTTACGATTATTATCATATTGAACATAGACTGGCCATTCACTACATGTTTCGTAAAGTGCACCATAATTTGTTGTAATCATGTGCATACCTGCACCAAGAGCCTCTATGGCAGATATACAAGATGTCTCTTCCCATATATTAGAGTAAGGAAAGATTTGATACTCTTGTAGATGACTTGTAATAAAATCATTATTGTGCCAACCTTTATAATTAACATTTGGCATCTCTGCACATTGCGCATACAAGGGCTTATAAGTATCATCATTTTTATCTCTGAAAGCATCACCATAAACTTTTGTAGATGAGTATACATCTAAAGTTACATCTTCACTTTTCACTAATTGCATAGCTCCTAATATTACATTAAGACCTCGCCAAGGTGTTGGGTGAAAGATCATACGTATTGGATCTCCTTGTTTATATATCTTTCTTTCAGGAAAAACCTCTATTGCGTTTTTTATTACTGTACATCGCTCTGTAGGGATTTTAAAAAAGTATCTAAACTTTTCATATAACCAATGTGAGTTAAATACATACCAATCATATTTATCGTGATTATCTTTGTTTTTAAACCAAGGGAATAAATTGGGTTGATCGTAAGAATTTTGTTGCCATAAAATATTTATCTTATCTTTTGATAAGGGTATCTTCTCAGGCACTGATGTTGTAATTTGGAATTTTTCTAGTAGCTTAGAGTCTACGTGTCTCTCTAACATTGCTACTTGTAGCTCTGTTCCGCCTTTAGGGTCCATTATTTAGTTTTACCAAATACTTCTAAAGAAGCAACAGTTACTTGTAAGTCCTGTTGAAGATCTGACTGTACGGTGTCCGTTGTTGGATCAGCCACATCCTTGTCAAACTCTACTTTGTCTTTGTATATTTTACCTGTTCTTTTATTTTTTATGATCTCTTTTGCTTTAGCTGGTATTATTTTCATCTACCTTGTCCTCTACTAGGTTTACGACGTGGCTTCCTTTTACTAAATTTCTTCGCGTGGCGACCAGGTCTTTTTTTGGGTGTTCTCTTTTTATAATTATTTACACCGAATAATGGTTTCTTCTTAGCCATTTTCTTGTGACCTGTCAATCAACGCGTAACTGATAACACCAGTAATTACACCACCTACTGAGGCTTCAAAGTTAATAGCATCACCACCTTCTAAATTAAGGACGTTGTTTATTGCAGAATTTGAGGTATCTGTGGTTAATGTTTTAATAAAAAATTGTACTGCCGAACCACCTGAAGGTGTAACTGAACCTTTTACTAATACATCTCCTGAATGATCGTTAGCAATATCAACAGCTTTCACAATGCACGTACCTGAAGTAGGGCAAGTAAAGACTGAAGTGACTGCTGTGTTTGCTAAAGAAAATGTTTCGTTTTTATATTGTATTGTCATGACATGAATAAATTAAATGCTTGTTGTTCGTTTTTCAAGTCTTCTTGAAAAGAAGTATTGAGTTGTGTTTTCACTGTGTCTAAAGAAGCAATAATCTGTCTTTGATTCTCTTCTTCATAAGTAACTTTAGGTTCAGGTATGTAAACTGTTATCTTTGCCATTATCTTCTACCATCTGGTTCAACGTCTGCTCTAAACGTACCAAATCTCCAATTGTCACCAACAGCACTGTTTTCAATTTTTAAGTTTGCTAATCTACCTCTTACTCTTGTATCAATTTTACTTGTTGATCCTGTGACAACAAAAGATACATTTGTAGAAATATTTGAGGTAGGAAAGTTTTTTGTGCCTAATGTAACTGTACAATTACCTTGTAAGTTTTTAAAATCAGGTAGAAATCTTCTTACATTCAATAAAAATTGACCATCGCCCTGAAGATCAATATCAAAATCACCTGATAATACAAAAGCTGATATCGCAGATGAAGCTCCAGATAAATCTACTTTGTTTACACCATTCTCATGTTGAAACAATGTGGATGCTCCAAATGTATTTGTAACACCTTGCACTGTTGGAAACTGAGGTGTGTCTGTTAGATTATATTCAGTCGCTTGTGGGTTTTCATAGGTAATTGAATCTGCATATGTAGACCTTGCTAAAGACATTGTAGACCAAGTATTTTCTCTATAATTGTATACTACAGCTCTATCTATTTGTGTGGATGGGCTGCTGACCGGTGTCCCTTTTGGATAGAACCAAATGATCTCGCTATATAAAGAATTATGAGATGCATAAATTATTTCATTAGAATTATAGTTTACACCTAAATTATCGCCATCAGTCTGAAATACAAAGTCTTCGACTAAACTAGGTAAATTTTTTACTGTACCATCAAATACAAAGAATCCGCCTGCAAGACCCATCCAATATACTTTACCATCTGCATATGCTGCAGCGTGTTGACCAATACATCCACAGTTTGTACCCACTTGTCTAATACTAAATGTAAAAGGTGGACCAACAAATTGCATAGTATATGCTGCTTGATCTGTAAGAACTAAAATATAATCTTTACCTGAAACGGCTGTAACAATTGTATTACCTTTGTCTAGTCTGAATGTCCCTGCAGTATTTACACTTGTAGGTTCGTAATCGTTAAAGTTTTCTTGATCTGAAAACCGTATAAACATTGGATCTTGTTTTGTTGGATCTCCCACAATAGTTTCAGTTCCAAAATGCACGAAGTGTCTATCTCGATCTGACACTGCTGTTAGAATAGATTTTGTAGGTGCTGAAGTTTGTATAGTTGCTCTATTTGCTGTTGGATTAGCAGCACCCGCATCCCAAGTGAATGTTTTACCATTTCGTATTGTTGCTGTAAGAATCTCACCAAAGTTATCTAATGACCAACTTCCTGGGTCTAGAATAGTAGTAGAAGATGTTGTTTGTTGACCCCAAGGTATACTTCCAACAGATCCACCCCAAACACCTGTACCCCAACCATAACCAGCAGTTTGCAAAATAGGTCCGATCGTTTCGTATTTTTGTAAAGATGTACTACCTCCAGCAGACATACCTGTGCCTCCTTCATTTGATGGCATTGTTACTGTAAAACTATTTGTTGCTGCTGTTGTTACTTCAAAAGTGTTCGTTGTAAAATCTGTATCAACATATGTTGTTGCTCCACCACCGGGTAGAGTAACTGAAGAAAAAATAAAATAGTCACCTTCCTCAAACCCGTGTGATGTTTTATTTATTGTAACTGTATTAGATCCATTAGAACTAGTAAATGTAGCACCTGTCAAAGCTGTAGCTAATGGTGTTATATCAAAATATTCACCACCATAATATATTAATAAAAGTTTAGATGTGCCAATTGCTGCATATTTTCTACCTTCTAAATCTGTAAAAGTATGTTGTGCTCTAGCAGGTCCTGAGATAGTTTTCTCACCTATTGCAACAAAGCCACCAATTTTTTCTGGTTGACCATATCTAAATCTTACAAAGTCTCCATCTATCCATTTTCCTTCAGCTCCTGAAGGTGTTTCTGTTTTATCAAAACCTGGTAATAATTTTATATTTGCTAATGCCATTATGCTACCCTCATAAATCTGTAAACCATTTCGCCGGCACCGCCTGTGCCACCTAGTGTTGCTCCTGTGCTATCGACTTGAGCTGCACCGCCTCCTGCACCCGATCCTCGAGTTCCGTCTCCACCATCCGTGCCACTGCCGATAGATGACCCTGCTGTACCCCCAGCTATATTTCCTGCAAACGATGGAGCACCACCAAAACCACTTATTCGACAACCTGATCCTGAACAGTTACCTGTTCCTGTCAAATTACCTTGTGCTCCATTACCTGAATCATTAAAGTTACCTGTGGGACCTGTGGTAAGTGTGGTTAATAATTTTGCTAATCCATCAGAGTCTCTGAAAGTTCCTGATGAATATCTTCCACTAGCAACAGTTGCTGAACCTGCAGATCCTGCAGTGTTAGTACGTAGCGTGGTTGAATCACTGCCTGTTCCACTTGATCCGCCGCCACCACCTAAAGTAAATAATGATCCTGTTACTGAAGCAGATAAACTTGTAACAGTTCCATCTCCTGCTGTACTGTCTGCATTACTTCCGTCATTACCTGGAGCTCCACCCACACCAACTGAATAGGTAAGAGTTTCATTACCAGCAACAATGAATACAGTGTCAGAAATATATGCACCTGATCCTCCACCTGCTCCAGCAGATTCTCCGTTTGCACCTGAGTCTGCATCTCCTCCACGCGCTGCTCCTCCGCCTCCTGCTACTGCAGATTTAATATGTATTGCATTCGCATTTTCAGGAACTGTAAATGTGCCGGTGCCCGTTGACAAAGTAATAAAGCTTGTTGCTTGAAATGACGAAAAAACTAATTTAAATGTACCACCAACATTTGCATACGCTTCATCAACACCCTGAAAAGTACCACTAACATTAACATAAATGTTGTTTGCATTTTTAAATTCAGTTCCGTTATGTACGTATGTTTCTGATGCCATGTATATCTCCTATGAATATACAAACCATAAATCTCCATTTGCACCACCAGCAGGTGTAACATTTGTAGTGATAGTAAACTTTCTTTCTAGCTTATCTGCAGTCACAGCATTGTTAGAAATTTTAACTGTTGTCACAGCATCATTTGAGAGTTTTACAGTTGTAATTTGATTGTCTGAAATTTTTGCAGTTACTATTTGATTGTCTGATATTTTTGCAGTAATCACAGCGTTGTCAGCTATTGATCCACTACCAACTTCACCACCTAATGTATTTAATGCTATTTCATTTAAATTCGTACCATCAGAATATGCTAAATGTATTTTACCATTGTCAGGATCGAAACCTGTTCCTGAAGCAGTTTTGAAAGTAAGATTATGTCCACCTCTTGTTGTAGAGTCTTTTACAATATACATTTTCTCAACAGAGTCAGGAATAGTTACTGATGAAGCTCCAAGCAGTGTGCCTGCAAATTCAACAACCATATTTCTTGCTTGAGAAATTGCACCATCGTCCATCGTCAAAGCTACTGTAGTCGCTGTAACGTTAATAGACTCATATCCTGATATAGCCTGTTCAGCTAATTGTAAGTTTGTATTTGTTTTAGAACCCCATGTACCGGCATTAGCACCAGTGACCATTAATTCTATTTTAAGATTTGTACTAAATGTTGAAGCCATAATTCATTATAATTTTACTAAGCAGCAATATCAACCTCCACCCAAGTATTTGTAACATCTGTGCTTACCTCAGACCATGCTAATGAGCCAACAGTACCAACAGAAACAGTCAAAGGTAAAGATTGTGCATCTACTGGTGTATCCAATAGAGCTTCCACACTATCTAAAGTTAGATTCATATTGATGCCTGTTACATTAGCATCTATATCAATACTAGCAGTACCGTTACCTAGTGTGGCTGTAATCGCATTGCCTGTTAATTGTACACTTCCACTTATTGTAAACGAGACAGTGCCTGTGCTCGTAAACATTGGATTACCAATCGGAAGATTTATTCCGCCTGCAGTAATACCCACTGCGTTTACTGCTGTATTTAAAACTTGTCCTACAGGAATTACATCAGGATCAACTTGTGAAGCTCCTATTGCGGATGTTAAATTTAATCCCGTAACTTGAGCAAAGGTAGTTGGAGTACCTAATGCTGCTATTGCATCTTGTGATATGGCCGTTATTCCAAAAGCCATGTTTACCTCGCTGTAGCCGGTATATTATTTGAACCTACTAATGGCGCCTCTGCAAATGCCATATAAACGTATATATTTCCTGAGCCATTGACTGTTGCACTAGCAGAATCACCTCCCTTTAATGCAAAACCATTTGAGTACATCTGTAATCCATAACCATCATTTAATGTACCAGTAGTACTAGGAAATAAAACATTAGACTCATTACTTCCTTTTCCATTAAAAGAAATTTTATTATCTGTTGCTACCCAATTTGCGGTAGCACTTGAATTTTTAACTATAACCCAAGCTGGTTTAAATCCTGTATAAACAAATGTACCATCAGTGTTACCGTTACCGGTATAGGATCCAAATTTACTGAAACCAGTTTTTTCTGCAAAACAGTAACTAATATAAGTTGCTGCATTCTCGTTAGCTGGTCCTCCTTTAGTAAAAACTGATGAAGTTGGAGCTGTATCATTAAAAACATTGCTTGAAGTTGCCGTAGTATCTGAGGCCTCTAAAAGAAGATATTTAGTAGGACCAATATCTGAAAAATAACTAAACCAATTATCTACAGCTGTTTTTCTTGAAAAAATTACTTTTGGTACAGCACCTAATCCATGTCCGATAGTTGCAGTTGATCCAGTGCCTGTATGTGAAACAATACTAAATCCTGCTGTTGTGTTAACTGAAACTGTGCTTGTAATATCTCCATCACCATTTGAGGAACCTGATCCACCAGCTCTCCAATTCCAAGACGTAAAACTTGCACTATTTGCATTAGTTTCACCACCACCACCTGAACCATTTAATGTAAAACCATTGCTATCAAGACTTGTAAATCCATCACCTGATATATCAGCTTGTGCACCAGTCGTATTTGATCTAAGTCTATTTGTTCCTCTTAAAACATCAAGTAGCACATGGTTATCGGTTCTACTTGTTGATTTTATCCAAAGCCAATCGGGTTGAAAGTTAAGGCCTGTGATGGCATTTGTTCCAGCATTACCTGTGTAAAGTTTCGGTTCAAAGTAGTCTATAGGCTTATCTATATTTGTATATGGCATTATAAGTTCAATCCTTTCGTACAAAGAGCAGTATAACCCGTAGGTACATCGTATTCAAACCTACCTAAATTTGATGCGTTTGTTCCCGCAGATGTTATCTCAGTAGTTCCAAAAAATCCGTTACCAAAATTAAACTCTACTTTTGTAGTTCCTGTAGTAGATAAATCCATTATAACAGGAAACATAAATACACCATCAGGAACATAATCATCTCTTGAACCTGCAAGACCCTCTATTAAACTTCCTGTTCTTGAAGATCCTGAAGTTGGAACTCCAACAGCAGAACCATTACTTAAATATACTCCATCTTTATGAACGTATAATGCCTTATTATCCATATCTAAAGCAAAACCAAGAATATCATTTGTTGTATTTGCTGTGCCAGTGCCAAACTCATCTGATGCTGAACCTGTATATCTCCCTGTAAAAGTTCCATTTAAATTCAGAGTCATCGCTGTGTACTCTGTTTCATCATAATAAGCTTGAGGAAATTTTTGTTCAACTCCACTGCTTATTCCTATTTGCATTCTTGTATTTGTAATAACTTTGGCTTCCCAATACCATTTTCCTGATGCAGCTCCTATTGTTCCATTATTAATTGATTTTAAAGCGTTATCACTAGTCGTGTCAAAAGTAGTAGCACCTCCTTTTATGTAATCACTACTGCTATCTGAGGTCATTCTCGATCTCTGTAATGCATTTAAGACGCAAAAATTATTACTAGGACAATCTTCAGTATTTGTTAAAGTTCCGCTAACTGTAAAATTATTCGTATTACCGGATTGATCTGTAACAGAATTACCATCTTTCAAAATAAAATATCCGTTTGTGCCGTACGTTACTGATGGACTTGTTATTATTTTCCATTCTCCAGTAGTGCTGTCTGTTTCACCAAATGATGATGCGTCATAAGAATAACCATCTGTCCAATGTATGTGGCTCATAATTCCCTCAAACGAAGAAGTGTTACCTTGGTCTGCTCTTTGTCCAATATATTGAGCTGTAATACTTTCG
>TARA_R100000697_G_scaffold25860_1_pt1 | contig 32767 bp, 49 predicted proteins | sample TARA_R100000697 | Tara Oceans TARA_R100000697 (sample SAMEA2622788) | marine metagenome | biome: marine biome (ENVO:00000447); feature: surface water layer (ENVO:00002042); material: "saline water (ENVO:00002010), including plankton (ENVO:xxxxxxxx)" | depth 5 m
AAAAAAATTGGCGGAAAATTTTAGACAAAAAAAATCCCCTCAGAAATTCTGAGGGGATAAAGTGCGACAAGGTGTCGCGTTTAGGAAATTTATAACATTTTTTTGATATCCTCAAATGTATATTTAGACTTGTCCATTTCTAACATTTCTAAAGCAAGTCTTTTAAGTTTACCTTGAGCAACAATGCTTTCCTGTGTACTAACTTTTTCAGTAGCGGATTTTCCTTTATTTCCTATGGTTTTATGTTGTTGAGCCAATGCTTTCGCAACTTGCTCAAATGCCTTAAGAGTAACCTTAGTAACTTCAACCTCTACTTTTTCAGTATCTGTAGGATTTACAGCTTTCAAGTCATCTCTAAATTCACCCCATTTATCTTTAATGTTGGTGTCTAGATTTCTCATAAAACCTAAAGGTTTTTTATCACTTCTAAAATAGGCCGATACGTCCGCGTTGTACTCTTTTTTCAAGGTTGTTTTATCCTTCATACAATCCTCAATTTTGAAATTGTAAGTTTTATCTCCAATTTTAACCTTAGTAAGACTAATTTTATTTTTAGCTAAAAATTTCAAAATAAAACCTAAATACAATTTTTCGTGGATTTTAGGAAACGCGGTTTTAACTTGTCCAAATGTAGAGCAATTTTTCAATTTTGGCTCAAAATCATCAAGCTGTTTCGCTTGTGCTATTTCCTGTGCCTTTATGTCTTGCCCTTGTTCATTCAAGTCAAACCATTTTCCAATGATACTAACTATGTCTATAGCTTTATTTACTTTCATTTTAAATACCTCATTTTAAGTTTAAATTATTGTAGTACATATCACTACAATTCCTACTGTGGTAAAATTTCTACTACAGTTATAATCATGGTAACATGAAAATTATAAATATGTAAAGTACTATATGGCTTTTATTAAACTTTAGTCATATCAATAACTTATGAGCTATTTTTGTAGTGGAATCACTACAATTTCCAAATGAAATCCAAAATCGAAAACTATCAGTATATTAGAGTATTCTAATATACCCACTCCCCCCCAATCCCCCCAAAATATTGTTGTGTATGCACTATGTATATACATAGTAATTTACACGAATAATTGGCAAAATATGTAAAGCCAAAGACCTACCCTTGCTATATGTAAAGTAGCCCCCTATGAAATAAAAAGGCGAGTGCAAAAAAATTTTCTGCAAAATTTTGAAAAACCAAGGGGCAAAAAAACCCCCAGCAAGTGTGGGGGAAAAGAAAAGTAACGACACTTAATTAAACTTTAACCCGAGGGGAGTAAAAAATCGTTACTATGTGAAAACTGATGTAGGCCGAATCTTGTACTTTCACCACTCTCTAACTATTAATAATTAATCAAAACGACCTACTACATATAAACTATACATGATTTTAGTGCCAAGTCTAGCCCACTCCGACCATTATTAAAAACAGTTGGACTTTTTACTTGTTCTTATTTCCCACAAGAACAAGCGTAGGTTTAGAACTTTCTTTTGCTTCGGGAGGACAGAAAGATTCTAAAAATTCCTCTCCTGACAAAAATTGTTTTATTATCCTTAAATTCTTCAATATATCGTTTGGATGCACTTCAATATGAGTTACGCCATCTATATTAGTGTGAATGACCTGAGCCTCCGCTTCAGCTAGAAGTCCTTTGGTGTATAAAGCATAGTATGCGTTCTCAAATTTTTTCTTAACAGAACGAGGCAATCCCATATAGTAATATATGAATTGGTCTTGGTCTTCTTGAGTTTCTACATCAAATATGTTTAAATGTAAAACTCCGTCTCTAGTTAGGTTCATCTCCATAAAAACCTCTCAAGTTTCGTTGTATTAAAAATAATTATATATTATACTTTTAGTAAGTAAAGTAAGCTGCAATTAATGTACATGGGTGTAAACAGCGACACATGAAGACAGAAAACACTCCCGAAAACCAAGTAGTGATGGTTCCTAACATAGAGGACGATGTTGCTCTCCCAAAAAATGCTCGTGAAGCTTTACCCGATATGTCCCCTGAGCAAGAACTTACTATGAGGTCAAACACTGTCAAGCTACTATCTGACTTGGCGGGTGAAAGTATACAACCATCACAAGAAAATATGGAAGAGGCAGAAGAAGTTGCCAAGCAGATGATGGTGAATCCTGAATTGAAGCCAGACTTTGGTACTTACCCAAATGAAACCATAGCTTATCTTGCTGGTATGGTGGCACAGACTAGCCATATGGTAGCTAAAGACCTTGCCGATATAAAATTATCAGTTGTAAATGGACTACTGCAAGAGGCAACTCTAGCAAAATCATCAAGAGAACGTATTGCTGCATGGAAAGCTATAGGTGAAGTGGACGGAGTTGACGCATTTAAGAAAAAAACTGAGGTAACACATATCAATAAGTCTGGTGAAGAGCTAGAAAAAGAGCTTAAAAAGACGATTGATGAACTAAAAGGTAAAATTATACATACTAAAGAGGTCATTGAAGTACAAGACGTGGAGTTTGAGGATGATTAGTCCTAGAGATTTAGAATTATTAGAACAAGCCCTACCTCAAATGAGTGAATCAGAGCGACAACGCAACTTAAAACTACTACAAGCTTATAAAAAAGAGCTAGTTAAACAAGCTGGTGGTAAAACTTTCTTAGAATTTATTAAACATGTCTATCCAGACTACAAAGTAGGAGCACATCATGCAAAACTTGCTAAATTATTTGAAGAAATTGCAGACGGAAAACGCAAAAGAGTTATTGTCAACATCGCACCACGTCATGGGAAGAGTGAGCTCATATCTTATCTCGCTCCTGCGTGGTTTTTGGGAAAACACCCAGCCAAAAAGGTCATCATGGCTTCGCACACTGCGGATTTGGCTGTCAACTTTGGTCGTAGAGTTAGAAATCTGGTTGGTTCGGACTCGTACCAAGACATATTCCCAGATGTATCACTACAGGCGGATTCTAAGTCAGCGTCCAGGTGGGGTACGAACTTTAATGGCGAGTATTTTGCTATTGGTGTGGGCGGTGCTTTGGCTGGTCGTGGAGCCGACCTATTTATTATTGACGACCCTCACTCGGAGCAAGACGCTAAGTTAGGAAAGCCAGATGTTTTTCTACCAGCATGGGAATGGTTTCAATCAGGGCCACTACAACGTCTAATGCCAGGTGGTGCTATTATTGTGGTAATGACTCGTTGGTCAAAACTTGACCTAACAGGACAGATTGTAGACCAAATGATAAAAAATGATGAGGTAGACGACTGGGAAGTGGTAGAGTTTCCAGCGATACTAGAGAAAAAAGGAGAAGAAGTAGCTTTGTGGCCTGAGTTCTGGCCAATAGAAGAATTACAATCTAGACGTGCTGCTTTAGATATAAGATATTGGAACGCACAGTACCTACAAAACCCTACATCAGAAGAGGGTGCTTTGATAAAACGTGAGTGGTGGAATGTGTGGGAAGAAGAAAGGCCTCCCGCTTGTGAATTTATTATAATGACACTTGATGCCGCTCAAGAAAAAAACAACCGTGCTGATTATAATGCTCTAACCACATGGGGTGTTTTTATGAACGAAGAAACTAATAACTATAATATTATGTTACTAGATGCAATCAAACAAAGACTTGAGTTTCCAGAACTTAAAGAGTTATGCATTGAAGAATATAAATCTTGGGAACCAGATGCGTTTGTGGTAGAGAAGAAGTCAAATGGTGCTGCACTTTATCAAGAGTTTAGACGTATGGGCATACCTGTAGGAGAGTTTACACCAGGCAAAGGACAGGATAAAATTAGTCGTGTGAACGCTGTATCTGATTTATTTAGGTCAGGTATAGTATGGGCACCAGATAGAAGATGGGCACACGAGGTAATCGAAGAGTGTAATGATTTTCCATCAGGTGCGAATGATGACCTAGTGGATGCGACAACGCTTGCCTTGATGAGATTCAGGCAGGGCGGATTTATTAGGTTGCCTAGTGACGAAGAAGATGACATTCCTGGTTACAGAAGGTACAATCAAAAACGTCATTATGTTATTTAACAACGGGGATAATTATGTTATACCAATTTATAAGAGATAAAATTAAGTGGCTGAAAAAAACACACGCTAAATATAACTTAATAATAAACATAGTGCTGTTAGTGCTAGTAATCATTTGCTTACTATAGGAAAAAATCATGGCTGATGACAATAATGTCGACAAGGGTTTATATCAAGCTCCTAAAAGTATGGAAGAAATGGCTCAAGGTGAGCCTGATTTAGAAATAGAAATTGTAGACCCAGAAGAAGTTAACATTAGTGTTGACGGCATGGAGATTAACATTGACCCTGACCGCATGGACGATGATGAGTTTTCTGCAAACTTAGCAGAAGAGATGGATGATGACGTACTTGAGGCTTTGGCTAGTGATTTGCTTGACGACTATACGGGAGATGTCAATTCAAGAAAAGACTGGCTAGACACTTATGTTGATGGACTAGACCTTTTAGGTTTAAAGTTGGAGGACAGAAGTGAGCCATGGGAAGGAGCTTGTAATGTTTATCATCCATTACTCACCGAAACACTTGTTAAGTTTCAAGCAGAAACTATGACTGAAACATTCCCTGCAGCGGGACCTGTCAAAACAACTATTATTGGTAAAGAAACAAAAGAGTGTGTAGAAGCTGCTAATCGTGTAAGAGAAAACATGAACTATCAGTTAACTGAAAAAATGACTGAATATAGACCAGAACACGAAAGAATGTTATGGGGTTTGGGTCTTGCAGGTAACGCCTTTAAAAAAGTTTATTATGACCCTAATCTAGAACGTCAAGTATCTATGTACGTTCCAGCTGAAGATATAGTTGTACCGTATGGTGCTTCAGATTTAGAAAGTGCAGAAAGAGTTACTCATGTCATGCGTAAAACAGGAAATGATTTACGTAAATTACAGGTTGCAGGATTTTATCGAGATATAGACTTAGGTGAACCCACATACGATTTAGATGATGTAGAGAAAAAAATAGCTGAGAAGATGGGTTTCAGTGCAACTACTGATAGTAGATTTAAAATATTAGAGATGCATGTAGACCTTAATTTAGAAGGGTACGAAGATAAAGATAAAGATGGTGAAGAGACAGGTATAGCTTTGCCGTATGTAGTAACTATAGAAAAATCCACTAACACGATTTTATCTATTAGAAGAAACTATGACCAAGACGACAATACAAAACAAAAACGACAACATTTTGTGCATTATGGTTACGTCCCTGGTTTTGGCTTTTATCACTTTGGGTTGATTCATTTAATTGGAGCATTTGCAAAATCAGGTACTATGATACTAAGACAGTTAGTAGATGCAGGTACGTTATCTAACTTACCAGGTGGGTTTAAGTCTAGAGGACTAAGAATCAAAGGGGACGATACTCCTATCTCTCCAGCAGAATTTAGAGATGTAGATGTACCATCAGGTAGTATCAGAGATAATATACTACCACTCCCTTACAAAGAGCCAAGTCAAGTTCTTAATCAGTTGATGAATCAAATTATTAATGAAGGTAGAAGATTTGCTAGTGCGGCTGATTTAAAAGTATCTGACATGTCAGCACAAGCTCCTGTTGGAACAACCCTTGCTATTTTAGAAAGAACATTAAAAGTAATGTCTGCGGTACAAAGCCGTATTCATTATGCAATGAAACAAGAGTTTAGATTACTAAAAGATATTATTAGAGATTTTTGTCCACCAGATTACAAATATGAACCTGATACGGGTTCTAGAATGGCAAAACAAAGTGATTATGACAAAGTAGAAATAATACCTGTCAGTGACCCTAACGCTGCAACGATGTCACAAAAAGTAGTTCAGTATCAAGCAGTGATGCAATTAGCACAACAGAATCCAGATTTATATGACATGGTAGAACTTAATCGTCAGATGCTAGATGTATTAGGAGTTAAAAACGCTAACAAGTTAATACCCGACAAGGATGATATAAAAGCGTTAGACCCTGTTTCAGAAAACATGAACATTATTAATGGTAAACCTGTAAAAGCATTTGCTCATCAAGACCATGAGGCACACATCAAAGCTCATTTAGCATTTATAAATGACCCTATAATTAGGGAGATGATAGGACAAAGTCCGAATGCTAATAAGATATTTGCAGCTATGGAAGCACATATTGCAGAGCATATTGCGTTTGCTTATAGAAACAAGATTGAAGAAGAGCTTGGAGCTCCTCTACCTCCACCAGGTGAAGTGCTACCTGATGATGTGGAGATTGAACTATCAAGACTCATTGCTAAATCAGCTGACCAACTACTACAGAAAAATACAGCTGAAGCTAAACAACAAGAGATTGCTAAACAACAGCAAGACCCATTGATACAAATGCAACAACAAGAGCTACAAATTAAACAGATGGAAGCTCAAGCAAAAACTAAGAAAATGACAGACGACTCTGCTCTCGATGCAGCAAGACTTGAGTTAGAGAAAATGAAAATAGAGTCGCAAGAAAGAATCGCTGGTGCTAAACTTGGTGCTGACGCAGTCAATCGACAGAAAGAGCTGGACGCAAAAGAATTTATGGAAGGTACTAAGTTAGGTGCTGAGGCCGTAAAACAACAGCAGGAACGTAATAATACGCAAACTTAAAAACAAAGGAGAGAGAAATGGACGAGCTAATGACCCTTGCTAAACAATTAGGTGAGGAAGAGCAACGCATAAAAGATGATATGGCACAAGGTAGAGCTGAAGAATACGCACAATACATGCACGCATGTGGTATTATTCGAGGCTTTCAAATTGCTCAAGGCCATGTGGCTTCCTTGATAAGAAACAGGGAGGAAGATGATGAGTGATATACAAACCCCAAATAAAGAAATAGTATCTGCATCTGGTGCACCGATGAATACTGCTAAATCAGAGGTAGATGAAACTAAACCTACACAATTACCTGACGTTCAAGGCTACCGCATATTATGTGCTGTGCCTGAAGTAGAGGAAACATATGAAAGTGGGTTGATTAAATCTGATAAAACTAAAAATATTGAAGAGCATTCAACTGTAGTTTTATTTGTACTGAAGTTAGGAGATATGGCTTATAAAGATAAGGAGCGATTCCCTACTGGTCCTTGGTGTAAAGAAGGAGACTTTGTTATTACTAGGGCATATTCTGGAACTCGAATCAAAATTCATGGAAGAGAGTTTCGCATTATTAATGACGACACAGTAGAAGCTGTAGTGGATGACCCACGAGGCTACGAACGTGCATAACATGGAGAACAAAGATGGCGAATATAATCAATGAAATCCCTGAAGAATTAGAGTTAGAGGGAGAGGAAGTTGAGGTAAAGGAGAACGAATCTGAAAAAGTTGCCTCTGAGGAGAAGACAGGTGAGGTAGAAGTGGCTAAAAAAGAAGCCGAACCTGTGCAAGGAGAATTAGATTTTGATATTGAAATCGAGGACGATACTCCTAAAGCCGACAGAAATAGAAAACCTTTACCTGAAGATATTAAACAAGAGCTAGAGGATGATAATTTAGAAGAATATTCTGAAAGAGTAAAAACCAGAATGGCTCAACTTAAGAAAGCTTGGCATGACGAAAGACGTGCTAAAGAAGCTTCTGATAGACGAACACAAGAAGCTGAAAGAATCGCTGCTATGCAAATGCAGGAAAATAAAAAGCTTAAAGAAACACTTTCAACAGGCGAGGAAGATTATATTAAAACTCTTGAGGCGAGATATCAAAGTGATTTAGCCATAGCTCAAAGAGAATATAAAGAAGCTTATGATGCTGGTGATAGTGAAAAGTTAGTAGAAGCTCAAACTAAAATGAATGAAGCTCAAGTTAGATTGACTCAAACTAAAGATAGAGTACCACAATACAGTAAAGAAACTTTACAAGCTGAAGAAAATGCGGTATCGTCAGGACAAGAAACAGTTAGACCACAAGTTCCACAACCAGATGCAAAAGCTCTTGCATGGCAAGAGAAAAACAAATGGTTTGGACAGGACGATGAAATGACTTCATTAGCGTTAGGACTGCATGAAAAATTAGTCAAAAGTGGGGTAGACCCATCTTCTGACCAATATTATCGTAGTATTGATAGTACTATGCAAAAACGATTCCCTGAATATTTTGGGGAGACTGATTCGTTGGAAGAGGCAAAACCTGCCCAACGCAAACCTTCAACTGTAGTTGCTCCAGCAACAAGGTCAACTGGCCCTAAAAAGGTTAGATTGACTAAAACACAGTTAGCTTTAGCAAAGAAATTCAAGCTAACCCCAGAGCAATATGCACGTGAATTAATTAAAACGGAGACCAAAAATGGATAAAGCTAAAAATCGTAAGAGTAGAGAAGCAGTAACTCGTGAAGAAACTGGAGTTCGAAATAAACAGTGGGAACCTCGCTCTACGTTACCAGAAGTCAAGCATGAAGCTGGCTGGGCGTATCGTTGGATTAGAGTTTCACTAGCGAATGAAGCGGATAACATGAATGTGTCTTCCCGTATGCGTGAAGGCTGGGAGCCTGTGAAACATTCAGACCACCCAGAAGTAAATTTACCGACAAACCCTAACTCAAGATTCAAAGACGGTATTGAAGTTGGTGGATTGTTATTATGTAAGATGCCACAGGAAATGGTAGACCAGAGGAATGAATACTTTAAGGAGAAAGCTAGAGCTCAGGAACAGGCTGTAGACAACAGTTTAATGAGACAGAATGACCCTAGAATGCCGTTATTCTCTGAGAAAAAATCTACCACATCTAAAGGCAGAAAATAGTAGATAGGAGATAATATTATGGCAAGCACAGCCGCACCTTATGGGTTTAGACCCGTAAATTTGATTGGTGGACAGCCTTATGCTGGTTCTACTCGTCAAATTAAAATTGCGTCTGGGTATAATACTAACATTTTCAATGGGTCAATCGTTTCTATTGTAGGGGCAGGCACTATTGAAATAGTTACTACAAATGGTGATAACTCTACTGGTTTTCCAGCAGGAACTATCGGTGTGTTTGTAGGATGTACATATACAGACCCAAATACAAATCAACTAACCTTTAGTCAGCATTTTCCAGCTAATACAGCTGCGTCTGATGCGAAGGCTTATGTTGTAGATGACCCTGATGTAGTGTTCCAAGTTCAAGCAGATGCTACAGTTGCTCAAACAGCGTTAGGTTCTAATGCTCACTTAGCAGCCGTTCAGTCTTCTTCGACTGGTTCTACCACAACAGGTAATTCAACCACAGCACTAGATGCAACAGTTAACACTACTGCTGGATTTGCGTTTAGAATTGTCGACTTTGTCGATGGTCCTAAATCTTCCGTAGGAGATGCTTTTACTGATGTGCTAGTTAAGTTTAACCCTGATAGCCACAGCTATCTAAATAAGACTGGTATTTAAGGAGAATAAATCATGGCAATTTCAAGAGCTCAGTTATTAAAAGAGTTGCTCCCAGGCCTTAATGCTTTATTCGGAATGGAATACGAGCGTTATGGGGAAGAGCATAAGGAATTCTACGAAACTGAAACATCAGAACGTAGTTTTGAAGAAGAAACAAAACTAGCTGGTTTTGCTGGAGCCCCTGTGAAAGCAGAAGGTGCCGCAATCGCTTATGACAATGCTCAAGAAGCGTTTACAGCTAGATATAACCACGAAACCATAGCTTTAGGTTTCTCACTAACAGAGGAAGCTGTAGAGGATAACCTTTACGACACTTTATCTGCGAGATACACAAAAGCTTTAGCACGTTCAATGGCTAACACAAAACAAGTGAAAGCTGCTAACGTATTAAACAATGGTTTCCCAGGTGGTCCTACAGGTGGTGATGGTAAAACATTATTCGCTACAGACCATCCGTTAGTGTCAGGTGGCACAAACAACAACTCACAAACAACAGCTGCTGACTTAAATGAGTCATCATTAGAGAACGCAGTTATTCAAATTAGTCAGTGGACTGATGAGAGAGGTTTGTTGATTGCTGCTAAACCACGTAAACTAATCATCCCACCAGCGTTACAATTCGTTGCGACACGTCTATTAGACACTGAGCTAAGAACAGGCACAGCTGATAATGACCTCAACGCATTGAAAAATAACGGTGCAATTCCTGAAGGATATGCAATTAATCATTACTTAACAGATACTGATGCATACTTCTTAACAACAGATGTACCAAATGGTATGAAATACTTTGTAAGAACACCATTAACTACATCTATGGACGGTGACTTCGACACAGGTAATGTTAGATACAAAGCCCGTGAAAGATATTCATTCGGATTCTCCGACCCATTAGGAATGTGGGGCTCACAAGGTGCTTAATAGGCACACTTGAGGGTGTTTAGTTTTTCATAGTTCTAAACACCATTCGAAAGCCCAACATATCTCTCGTTGGGCTTTCTTTTTGCTTTTAATTATTTTTAGAAAGAGTATACTTTATACATCGGGAAACATAGAACTTATCTAACTGCCCCCGAACAGACGCATACACGATAGATAAGTTTTAACTTTGTATGGAGATATAAGATGGCTACATCAACTTTTTCGGGTCCAGTAGTATCCAAAAATGGATTTATTAACACAGGACCAGGTAATGTCGTAGATGCTGATTCAAGCATATCTTTAACAGTCGCTGCACATGCAGGTAAAATTATTCATAATGATGCCGCTGGAGCAGTAACTTACACATTACCAGCATTAAATGCAACAGCAGACGGAGCAAGTTCAGGACCAGGTTCTGACCTTGACAATCTAAATAATATAGGTTCCACTTTTACAATAGTTAGCTCAATAACAAAAACTGGAGACTTAGTGGTTCAAGTTGCAAACGCAAATGACGTTATGACTGGTTCAGCGACAATCGTTGACACAGATACAAATGATAACATGGAAGGATTTGTAACAGCAGCTGCATCAGATACTATTACATTAGATGGAAGCACAACAGGTGGTGTAACACACGCTACAATCACATGTACAGCTATTAGTTCAACTAAATGGAGTGTTTCAGTTATCACAGGTGGTACTGGAAACTTAGCTACACCTTTTAGTGCAGCAGTTAGTTAATAGGAGAAAAATATGAGCAGTAATGGAGAAATATGGGCAGTAACCCCTTCCACAAGTGCTACATACTATAGAGCTGCAGCATCTATATCAGGTGCTGGGGCTCTAACTCTACTCACAGATGACGCAGGTCCCAACGGGGTCGGTTATAAAGTTAGATTTACTTCAGCAGGAGATGACAGCGGGGATACTTTTACCATTGTCGGAATCACTGTGGCTGATGTAATTACAGGAAACTCAACTACAGAAGTCGTTACGGGTGCTGATACTGGAACAGCTGATTCTACTAATTTTTTTGCTAAAATTACAAGTATTACAGCTTCAGGTGGCTCAGCAGGAAACGTAAGCATAGGAACCACTGGGTCCATAGCGTTACCTAGAACTAGACTGAAAGGGTTTTATTATCTAGCTAGTGGTAGTGGAGGTAGTATTAAATTAAATCTAAATAGTACTTCAGGCACAGAATTGTTAAATATAGCGACACCAGCGAGTGCTACTGGCACACAGGATATGTTCCTTCCTGGTCAAGGTATATTAACAACATCTACTGGTAGTAGTGTTAGAGATTTTTCTATAGTTACTATAACTAATGTGACTAACACAGTTTTATTCTGTGGATAGCTAAATATGGCTACTAGAAAAAAAGGAATGGGAATAAAGACTTCGGTTAAGTCTGGTAATTTTAGAAAGACTAAAGCTGGAGCGGGGATGACAAAGAAAGGTGTAGCAGCCTATCGAAGAGCCAACCCTGGTAGTAAATTACAAACAGCAGTAACTGGAAAGGTTAAAAAAGGTTCTAAAGCTGCTAAGAGACGTAAATCATTTTGTGCACGTAGTGCAGGGCAAATGAAGAAGTTTCCAAAGGCGGCTAAGAATCCCAACTCAAGGTTACGTCAAGCTCGTAAGAGATGGAAATGTTAACATGGAAGACAAAGTGCAACAGACTATAGCAGTACATTCGGCAGAGATAGACCATATGAAAAAGGATATAGACCATATCATTGTCAAAGTCGATAAAATGGATAAGTCTGTAGATGATATTAAAGAAACATTAGCAGAGTTAAGAGGCGGTAAAGCCGTTGCAATATGGTTCTTTGGTATATTTGGAGTGATTTTAGGGTCACTTGTAACTTGGTGGGTAGGTAAATAATTTAATATTTAATATAGGAGAAAGGAAAATGGCAGTTGGCGGAAGTAATTTAATGAATTTAAGGGATAAAGCAAAGCTGAAAAGACTTCAAGGTAAATTAGATAGAGCTCAAAGTAGATTAGATAAAGTCAAAGGCGGTGGCGATTCTAATAAAAAGAAAATGTTCACAAAACAAGTCAAAGATTTTAAAAATGATATAAATGCTTTTAAAAAGTCGTTTGGTATGAGCACTAATACAGGACCTCTTAAGATTAGTAACAAAGGTTTGACACCTGCTCGTACATTAGCTAAAGGTGAATCTAAAATTAGTAGAGCTACTATGATGGGAGGTATGCCAGGAGACGCTGGTAACCCACAACCTAAGAAGAGAAAAAGAAGTAAACCTGGTTTTGAGTTTCTTGAAAGAAGAGGTTCAAGACTAGGGCAAATGGCTTATGGTGGTAAAGTTAAAAAGATGAAGCATGGTGGCAAGACTGGTAAATGTCCTCGTGATGGTATAGCTATACGTGGTAAAACAAAAGCAGGAAGAAAAAGAGCATGATGAAATCTAGAGGAATGAGTAGGATAATGAAGCCTATACGCATGAAAAAAGGTGGTAGCACTAAAGATGCTTGTTACCACAAAGTAAAAGCTAGATATAGAGTTTTTCCTAGTGCATATGCTTCAGGTGCCATAGCTAAATGCCGTAAAGTTGGTGCTGCTAACTACGGTAAAGGTGGGAAGAAAAAATAGTGGCTGTCCGTAAGACTAAAAAAGGTCTTGCTTTAAAAAGATGGTTTAAGGAAGACTGGAAAGACGTAAGAACAGGCAAAGCCTGTGGTCGTCAAAAAGGTGAGAAACGTGGTACACCTTATTGTAGACCTAGTAAACGAGTGTCAAGTAAAACTCCTAAGACATCAGGAGAAATGACGGCAGCTCAAAAAAGAAAACGTATTGCTCAAAAGAAAAGACTTGGGCAACCAGCTGGAAAACCGCGTAGAGTACAGGCAGTTAGAAGGAAGAAGAGGAAAACATAATGGCTATTAAAGTAAAAAAAAGAGACCCGTTAACAAAAATGATGGAAAATACGGCCTTAATGAAATACTTAAAGAGTCCAGAAGCTCGAAATAGATTTTTGGCTATACCTGGATTAGAAGTGGATAAAGTTCCTGCTATAAAAAGATTAAGAGAAAAAAGATTAAAGGAAATGCAAGAAACTTATAAAGATAAAAATAGAGTTAGAGATGCAAGAAAAAAATTTGATGAGGATAAAAAGAAAATTAAAAAGAAAGCAGGTGGTAGGGTTAAAAAAGTCAAAGCCCATCGTGGTGATGGTATTGCTAAACGTGGTAGAACAAGAGGAAGGATAGTATAGTGGCAGTATCAGGAACAACAACATTTAATTTAGACTTAAATGGTATTGTAGAAGAAGCATTTGAAAGATGTGGTGCAGAATTACGTACAGGCTATGACTTACGCACGGCTCGTAGAAGTTTAAATTTACTTACTGCAGAATGGTCTAATCGAGGTGTTAATCTTTGGACTATAGAAGAGGCTAGTGTATCTTTAACTGAAGGCACTATAACTTATAATCTTCCAGCTGATACTATTGATTTGCTAGAGCAAGTTATTAGAACAGGCACAGGCACTAATCAACAGGACCTTACTATTAGCAGAATATCAGCAACTAACTATGCAACCATACCTAGTAAAAACCTTACAGGTAGACCTAATCAAGTATGGATAAACAGACAAGCTGCACAACCGAATATAAATGTATGGCCTGCTCCAGAAGACGATAGTTATACATTTGTGTATTGGGCACTTAAAAGAATAGATGATGCAGGTAATGGTGTGAACACCCAAGATATACCATTTAGATTTTTACCGTGTTTGATAGCAGGACTTGCTTATTATTTAAGTTTAAAGATACCTCAAGCAGGTGACAGAATTCAATTCTTAAAAGGAGAATATGAAGAGCAGTGGGCTTTAGCCTCTTCTGAAGATAGAGAAAAAGCCGACCTTAGAATAGTTCCACGTAAACAACATATATAGGAGATAAGAGATGCCAGGAAATAAATTAAAAATGGTGACAAATTCAAAAGGCCAGAGAGTACCTTTTTATGCCGCAGACGGTGTAGGTAAAATGAAAAAAGGTGGTACAGCTAAAAAGAAAAAAACCAAAGCTGAAGCCAATTTCAAACCGCACATGATGTATGATAAAAAGTCAGGTAAAGGTGTAAGAGCAGGAACTTTTAAGAAACATCTAGATTTAAAGAAGAAAGGATATGGACACACTAAACCAAAAGCTAAAAAGAAAATGATGGCTGGTGGTATGGCTAAAAAGAAAATGATGGCTGGTGGTATGGCTAAAAAGAAAATGATGGCTGGTGGCATGGCTAAGAAAAGAATGTATGGCGGGGGCATGACTAAAAAGAGGTAATATATGAGTAGTAAATACGCTTCAGCAAAATATACGATTGCAGAGTGTGATAGGTGTGGTTTTCAATTTAAGTTAAATGAGCTAAAAGACATATTTATAAGAACTACCGAAACAAATATTAAAGTATGTAAAGAGTGTTATGAGCCTGACCATCCACAGAATATGCAAGGTATGTATCCTGTAGATGACCCACAGGCCGTTTTAGACCCTAGACCAGATAGAAATTTAGATGAACAAAGAAATTTTCAGTATGGTTTTAATCCTGTGGGACTTAACAATCCTTTGGGTTTGGAAGGACTGGAAGATGATTTAGAAGGTGCTGGACAAGTTGGGTCAGTTACCGTAACAATAACGTAGGAGTATATTATGAATAAAGATAGAAAAGGCGTGAAGCCAACTTATAAACAACCTGAAACTGTTGCTACACCTAATACAGGTGGATATCCTGAGAAGGACGTAAAGACAGAAGGAGTGGTAACTCGTGGTAACGGAGCAGCTACAAAAGGAACTAAGGCTAGAGGGCCTATGGCATAATGACATATACGGAGTTAGTAGCAGCAATAAAGTCTTACACAGAGAATGACTATACTACTACTGATGTAAATACTTTTATTAAAAACGCTGAACAACGTATATTTAATGTCGTGCAGTTACCTGACTTACGTAGAAATGTAACAGGAACTATGACATCAGGTAATAAATTTTTTGCCTTACCTAGTGATTGGTTAGCTACTTTTAGTATTTCTGTTATTAATAGTGATAATGAACACTCGTTTCTTTTAAATAAAGATGTAAATTTTATTAGAGAGGCTTTTCCTGACACCGATTCAGGATTCTTTGGTAAACCTGAATATTATGCTATATTTGACGATGAGACAATGATTTTGGGACCAACGCCTGATGCTAATTATAGTGCTGAATTACACTATTATTTTTATCCTCAAAGTATTGTTACTGCTGGTAATTCTTGGTTGGGGGATAACTTCGATACTGTATTATTTTATGGTGCATTATTGGAGGCAGCTGCGTTTATGAAAGAAGACCCAGATACGATAACTATGTATATGGGCAGATACAATGAATCTTTACAATTACTTAAAAACTTAGGTGATGGTAAAAATAGAAGAGATGCTTATAGAAGTGGACAATTAAGGATACCCGTAGGAAGTGGATAATAAAGCAGAAATAATACAGGGCGTTGACTATGATGTACAAACTACATCGTATGGTGGTATGACACCAGAGCAAGTAGCAGAGTTAGCTCTTGCTAAAATAATTCACGTAGGCGAGAACGCTAATCCTTTATTAAAGGAACAAGCACTAGCTTACAAAGATAGCATTAGGCAAGTTCTAGTGTATTATATGAAACAGGCTATAAAGTCTAATCATACAACCGTAGCGAATAAACTGCGTGAAGCAGGGCATTCAGAATTAACTAAACTTTTGGAGGTATAAAATGGCAATTTCACAAGCAATGTGTACATCATTTAAAGTTGAGTTGTTGAATGGTATTCATGCTTTTAGCACAACAGTGGCTCGTGGTGACACATCTGCTGATAGTTTTAAATTAGCATTATACACTTCATCAGCTTCTTTAGGTGCTGGTACTACAGCGTATACATCATCAAACGAAGTTTCAGGAACAGGATACTCAGCAACAGGTTCAGCACTTACTGTAGTAGCTCCTACATCTTCTGGGACTACAGCGTTATTAGATTTTAATGATTTGACGTTTTCAACGGCTACAATTACAGCTCGTGGTGCGTTAATTTATAACGACACACAAAGTGACAAAGCAGTTGCAGTGTTAGATTTTGGTGGTGATAAAACATCTACAGCGGGAGACTTTACTATAGTATTTCCTACAGCTGATGCCTCTAACGCTATTATACGTATAGCTTAGTAGGAGTGTTAAATGGCACTTGTTGTAAACGACAGAGTCAAAGAGACTACTACCACAACAGGTACAGGGACAGTCACTTTAGCTGGTGCTGTATCTGGGTTTGAAACTTTTGCTGCTGGTATAGGAAACAGTAATACTACATATTATTGTATTCAACTAGGGTCAGAGTTTGAAGTAGGTTTAGGCACATTATCAAGTGACAGTTCAACTCTAGCTCGTACTACAGTTATATCAAGTTCTAACAGCGATAGTGCTGTTAATTTTTCTGCAGGGACAAAGAATGTTTTTTGCACTTTACCTGCCAGTAAGACACCCATACTAGATGCAAGTGGAGACGTAACACTCTCTGGAACTTTAGAAGCTAGAGAATTAGAGGCATCTAATGGTATAATTGCAAACAGTGAAACAGTTAGTGCTAATTATACTTTTCCTACAAACTATAACGCTATGAGTGTAGGCCCAATAACCATAGCAAGTGGAGTAACAGTAACCGTCCCTAGTGGACAAAGATGGGTGATATTATGACATGTAAAATTAATGCAGATACAAGTAGTGGACTACAATTAGAATCAGATACAAGTGGGTCTATAGACATACAATCAGGTGGTAACACTGATATATCTTTTTCTGCAAACGCTTTAAATATTAAATCTGGCACCACTTTAACCATTGATTCAGGTGCAACGATTACTAATAGTGGTACAGCAAATGGATTTTTAGGTAAAGTAAAACAAATAGTAAATGCTTCAGACAACACTTTATATTCTATTAGTGTGACTAATTCAACATCAGACCATGCTGGAAGTATTGCTTATAGTATTACTCCAACATCTACTGACCATAAAATAAAAATAGATTTTTTCATACCTCAAATAAGACATGCAAATAATACTGCTGGATTACGAATGAGATTATATAGACAAATTGGTGGCGGTGGGTATTCACATGTAACAGGTTTATCTGGTGTAGCTTCAAGTAATCGTCTTGCATCTCTGGCAGGTAACTATGATAGGGGTGGTGATGGAAATAGGTCAACAGTGGCTTTAGGTGGAACAGTAGTAGATAGTCCTAGCACAACTTCACAAGTAGATTATAAATTTTATTTTGGTTCTGGTGATGGTGCTACAACTATATTTGTTAATAGAACTGAAAATGATGCTGATTTTAATTATACCTCAAGAACACGAACACATGTTTGTTTAACGGAGATAGAATAATGACAGTTAACGTAGAACCAGGAAAGTGTATATTGTCAGCCATACTAGCCATAGATGCTAATGCAGTATGTACTGTAAAAAACGAAGATATTGATGACATTGAGTGGACAACTACTCCCATAGCTAAAGATGATATTTTAGCAAAAGTAACAGAATTAGAGACTGCTTATAATAATCTTGAGTATGCAAGGAAACGTAAAGCTGAATATCCTTCCATACCAGAACAGTTAGATAAAATTTATAATGATGGTATTGATGCTTGGAAAGCAGACATCAAAGCAATTAAAGACAAATATCCAAAGGGGTAGATTATGGCAATAACGATACATGGCACAAAAGGAGATAATACAGATTTACAAACTACAGAATCTAGTGTTGATTTAAATGGCACAGAGTTAATATTGGACGCAGATGGCGACACAAGTATAACTGCTGATACAGATGACCAAATTGATTTTAAAGTAGGTGGCTCTGACCTTTTTAAAATGTCAAGTACAGATGGCACTTTTAATTTTGGAAGCACAGGAAATTGTACTCTAAGTGCTAATGGTAGTAATCAAATTACTTTAAAATCTGCTACTGCATCTGGAGATAATTTTAAATTTGAAAGTTCTAATGCTCTGCAACTAGATATTTTTAGCACTTCAAATGCAGTAAACCATCCAAGACTTGTTGGTTCACTAGCTAATGCTCCTGTATTAATAGAAGCTGTTGGAAGTGATACTAACCTTGGTATAAGATTAGTACCAAAAGGTGTTGGGACTGTACATATTTCTGGACAGCTTACTAAAGATAGTGGTTCATTTAAAATCCCGCATCCATTAGAAAGTAAAAATAGCTCACATTATTTAGTTCATTCTTTTATTGAAGGGCCACAAGCTGATTTAATTTATCGAGGTAAAGTTGATTTAGCTGGTGGAACAGCTACTGTTAATATAGATACAGTATCAGGTATGACAGCAGGTACATTTGTTGCATTGAACACAGACGTACAATGTTTTACTAGTAATGAAAGTGGATGGACAGCAGTCAAAGGTTCTGTATCAGGTAACGTCTTAACGATTACAGCACAGGATAATAGTTGCACGGACACTATCTCATGGATGGTAGTGGGTGAAAGACAAGACCAACACATGAAAGAGACTGGTTGGACAGATGAAAATGGTAAAGTAATTTTAGAACCAGAAAGAGAACCAGAAGGCACTGTATTAACTACTCAAGGGTTAGGAGGATAAATGCCATTAGTAATCAAAGGCAGCAGTTCAGGACAAGTAACGGTTGATGTACCAGCAGCTGCAGGTACTAATACATTAACCTTTCCAGCTGCGACAGGTAATATCATAACCAATAAAACTGCTGGAACGATTATACAAGTTGTAAATTTCACCACTGGAGCTTCGGCTACAGGTACAACTCAAATGGTTGGGGATGATACTATTCCACAAAATGATGAAGGGGATGAGTACATGACTTTAGCTGTAACTCCAACTAATTCCTCTAATAAATTAATAATAAATGTTAGAGCAAATGTAATACATAGTGGTACTGCTGGTGCTCATTACGGAGCTTTGTTTCAAGATTCCACTGCAAATGCTCTTGCAACTGCTTGGGCAGCTAAAAATGCTGCTGCACATAACCCTACCATGTTAGTAATAGACCATTACATGACAGCTGGTACAACTAGCGAAACTACTTTTAAATTTAGGTCAGGTATTTCTGTTTCTGGCACTACAACATTCAACGGTGTTTTAGGAGCAAGGTTTTTTGGTGGCTCTTTTGCATCGTCCATTACAATAACGGAGGTAGCAACGTGATTACTAATATCTATTATGATATAGCTTCCGCTATTTTAGCAATAGACCCAGACGCTAAAGTTAAAGTAAACAATGAAGATATTGATGATATTGAATGGACTAGCTCTGAGATATCAAAGTCAGATATACAGGCAAAAATAGTTGAACTTAAAGCAGCACATGATGCGTTAGCATACGCTAGAAATAGAGAGCTAGAGTATCCATCTATTGGCGACCAACTAGATGCTTTGTATCATGCGGGAGTATTTCCTACAGATATGGCAAACAAGATAAAAGCAGTTAAAGACAAATATCCAAAGGAGTAATTAATGAAATGGTCTACTGTAATTATAGTATTAGGATTAGCATGGTTAATGCTGTATGTCACTGATAGTTTTGGAGCAGATACAACCATACGTTACAAAGACCAACCACCACCTTCAGCTATAGCACCATCGTTGTCTATCGGTAGTGGTAGTGATGTTTGTATAGTGGTGAGAACAGGAGCGATTGGTACGGGAATTTTCTCTGGCTCATTTGCAACTCATGTGATTGATAAAAACTGTGAAAGAATAAAATTAAGTAGAAGTCTTGCTCAACTTGGACTGAAGGTATCAGCTACAAGTATCTTGTGTCAAGACGATAGAGTTTTTACAGCTATGTTGGCTGCAGGAAGTCCTTGTCCTATAGATGGTTTAGTAGGAAAGGAGGCTAAAAATAAATATTTAGAACTAGGGATTATAGATGAGAACAATAATATTGTGGGCTCTCGTGATGCTCTTCGTGTCAACATTAGTAAGCCACGCAGACACGACTACGGACAACCTACTAAATAATAACAGTTTTACGACTGATACCAGTGGTTGGGAATTATCAGACAACAACCAAAACAAAGTCAAAAGAGACCCTGCGACTTACTCTGGTTCTGCATCTAAAAGTGTAAGGTTTAGATATCAAGGTGGTAGCATTAGTCAAGATGTAGATATTTCAGAAGTTGCAGAAAATCACATAGTCAAAGAGGTCAATATGACTTTTAATGGCATTGGCTGTGGTAACTCAGGAAATCAATGGTGTAATGCTGGTGCTCACGATACTGTGGTTAACGCTGTTACTTTATCATCAACTGAGGTTACAGAAGTTATAACTAATACTAAAGAACTACCGTATGAAGATGGTTGGTCTAGTTACTCGTTTACAGAAGAAGTAGACGAATCATTTAATACTAACGATTTAGAAGTTAATTTAACTATTACAGGTAATGATACAGGCAACAGCAGTAATTGGTATGGACCAATAATAGATAATATAAGTCTTACATTTACTATAGAAGAGTATGTGGCTCCTGTTGTGATTGAGCCAATAGTTGAACCTTTGGTAGTTGAGCCTATTGTGGTTATTGAGGAAACACTTATAGAAGGATTAAGTTTAGATACCGAGATTGTAAATGATGTTATTTTACAACCTATATCTATAGATATTCCTGAGCTACCCGAGTTGCCCGATTTACCTGAAGTTACTGAAATACCCTCCGAAATCCCTGAGGTATCTATGAATATTGAAATGCCAGAGATTTCTGTAGATATTCCTGAGATACCTGTAGAGGTTCCTGAGATTGAGGTGGTTGAAGAGATTCAAGAGATTGAGGTTGTAAGTGAACCTGTGGTTGAGGAAATCGCTGAGGTTGAGTTAGAGACTCCTGAAGAGTTAAAAGATTCTAATATGGAAGATGATATTAAGGAGGGTTCCACAAATGATGAACCAGAAGAAATGGCAGAACAAGAGGCAGAAACAGAGACTGAGACAAATGAAAACAGCGAGTTATCAGACTCCAGTGAAGCCGAAGTCAAAAGTGACGAAAGTAAAGTCGTCAAAAAAAGTAAATCTAAAGACAGCAAAACTAAAAAGAAAGATGGTGTTAAAAAGGAAACAGCCAAAAATACCCCTAGTAAAACAACTAAAACTAACAAGCCAAAAGCTGTGGCTAAGGTTAAAAAACCTGCTACAAACGCTGATAACTTAGGACAAATAGATATAACGACTATGGTGTATTTGCAAGTAATACCTCAAACAATTACAATACAAGAAACAATCTCATTGACACAGGAGAACATATATGAGCAAGACGTTGGTACTCTCGCCAGCAGTGCTACTTACGATAGTCTTATCGGTAGTGCCAGCCGCAGGTGGGTTCGTATGGTGGATGTCAGACCTAAGCACACGTTTAGTAGCTATGGAAGGTAAAATAGCTAGTAGTGATACTGGGTCTTTGAATGATAGATTAACTCAAGCAGAAGAACGAGTACAGTTCAACAGTGATAACATTGATGATGTTTGGGAAAGTTTTGAGAAACTTGATGCAGAAATGAATAATATGGAAGATGAATTATCTGCTTGGATGGAGCGTGAGTTAGCTAAATTATACGATATTATTAATGATAACCCATTAGGAAACTAATATGGCATTTGGTATTACCGCCTTTGCTGAAGATTCTTTTGCTGCCCTAGGTAGTACAAGTGCTGATGTATCGGTTACAGGTGTAGTTGGAACAACGGCTTTAGGGTCAGAGACAGCCGCAGCTGGTGCTGATGTATCAGTCACAGGAGTAGCTGCCACAAGTGCCCTAGGTTCAGTTACTACAGTTGCAAAAGCTAATGTAGCTGTTACAGGGGTAGTTGGTACAAGTGCTGTAGGGTCAGAGGCAGTAACAGCTGATGCAAATTTTGCAGTCACAGGTGTAGCTGGCACAACGGCTCTAGGGTCAGAGGCAGTCACAGCTGATGCAGACGTAGCAGTTACAGGAGTGGCTGGTACAAGTGCTTTAGGCTCAGTAACCACAGTTGCGAAAGCAAACGTAGCAGTCACAGGTGTAGCTGGTACAAGTGCTCTGGGTTCAGAATCAGTAACAGCAGATGCGAATGTAGCAGTCACAGGTGTAGCTGGAACAACGGCTTTAGGGTCAGAGTCAGTTACAGCTGATGCGAATGTAGCAGTCACAGGTGTAGCTGGTACAAGTGCGTTAGGCACAGTCACTCTCATAACAGTAAATAATGTATTCGTTACAGGAGTAGCTGCCACAGGAGCTGTAGGTTCAGTTACCACAGTTGCTAAAGCTAATGTATCTGTTACAGGTGTTAGTGGCACTTGTGAAACAAATGTATTTACACTGGTGTGGGGCGATATAGATACTTCACAGACAGCAGGATATTCAGATGTAACCACATCTCAAACACCAAATTATACGGACATAGATACTTCCCAAACAGCAGATTATGAGGATATAGCAGCATGATAGTAGAGGCAAAAAAATTAGATGATGGTACAATACAATGTAAATATGAAGTAAACTTAGAGTGTTCAAATTGCGGACTAACTGTAGACGCAGAAGAATACGAATCAGGAACTTGCTCAGATTGTGGTGCCACGTGGAATCAGAAGAAACACACTAAGATTCACGTAACAAGTGTTCCATTAGCAGGTAAATCAAGCTAATAGGAGGAGAAAATGGCTAGTACATATTCAGATTTAAAAATAGAACTAATTGGTACTGGAGAACAATCAGGTAGTTGGGGTACAACTACTAATACTAATTTAGGCACAGCATTAGAAGAAGCGATTGCGGAGTCAGTCGATGTAACATTTTCAAGTGGTACAATTACTCTTACCTTAACAAACTCAAACGGAACACAGTCGGCCCGTCATTTAAGGCTTAACTTGACAGGCACGTCAGGTGGAGCACAAAACTTAGTAGTACCAGCAATAGAAAAACCATACTTAGTTAATAATGGTTGTGCTGATGCAATCACTGTAAAAACTTCTGGAGGTTCAGGTATTGCTGTTCCTGCAGGTAAAACTATGTGGGTTTACGTTGATGGTACTAACGTAGTAGATGCAGTTACTGCTTTATCATCTTTAAAAGCAGATGGTGGAGTAACAGTAGATAATATGACCATTGATGGCACAGAGATTGATTTAAGCTCAGGTGATTTAACACTAGATGTAGCAGGAGATATTGTTTTAGACGCTGATGGTGATGAAGTTATTTTCAAAGATGGTAGTACGAATGTTGGTCATGTAAGCATGGATAGCGATAACCTAACCATAAAATCTTTGGTTAGCGACAAGGATGTCATCTTTCAAGGAAATGATGGTGGTAGTGGCATAACAGCACTAACACTAGATATGTCAGCAGCAGGGGAAGCTACATTTAATGCAGGTCTTACAGCTCCTGGCACTATAACTTCATCGGGGACATTGGCTGTCACTGGGAATCTAACTTTAGATGGTGCTTCAGGCACATCTGGGCAAGTATTGACATCTGCTGGTAGTGGGTCAACTCCTACGTGGAGTAACGCTTTACCATCTGGTGTAATTTTATTATGGTCAGGTGCCACTGATGCTATTCCTACTGGATTTGTAATATGTGATGGAAACAACTCAACACCTGATTTAAGAGATAGATTTGTAGTTGGTGCAGGTTCAACTTATTCTGTAAATGATACAGGTGGTTCAGCTGCAATAACTCCAGCAGGTACAAACGCTGGAACAGCTTTATCAACAGCTCAATTACCATCTCATACTCATTCTACAGATATTCAACAAGCTCAGTTTGGCACAGGAAGCGAAGTTAGAGTGGCACAAGGTGGTGGTGCTAATATATCTTTACAAACTTATGTATCAGCTTCAACAGGTAGTGGAGATACTCACACTCACACTTTTAGTGGTAATTCACAAAGTAACTTACCACCGTACTTTGCATTAGCATATATAATGAAAACTTAAAGGAGTTGATATGAAATATATTTTAACATTTATAACAATAACTTTTTCAAACACAGCATGGGCACACCACGAATCATTTATGTATGATACTAATTATCTTGTCCTTGCTTTGGTAATGTTGTTTTTTACTTTACTCAATAGGAGTACAACATGATTGGACTAATAGTAAATGGTTTAAGTAAAGCGGTTGGAGGATACTTTGAGCACTCTGCTAAAAAATCTAAAGCTAAATCTGATTTGAAGATTGCAGAAATAGAAGCAAAAACTGCTGTAAAAAGAAAAGTTGCAGAAGGTAAAGTTGAGTGGGAAACCGCTATGGCAAAGGCTTCTGACGATTCCTGGAAAGATGAGGCTTGGACTCTCACGTTTATAGCCATAATAATTTTTAGCTTCATACCATACTTTCAACCATTTGTTGCTAGAGGTATTGAGTTCTTAGCTACATTTCCAGAATGGTTACAATGGAGCATAATGGCAAGTATTGGAGCGTCCTTTGGACTTAAATCTATTGGTAAATTTACAAAGTAATGTTTAAGCTATCTAAAAAATCAATAGCTAAACTAGATGAGGTGCATCCAGACTTACAAAAGTTAGTTAAAAGTGCTATAGGTTTATCAACTATGGACTTTGGTATTAGTGAAGGGTTACGTAGTAGAGAAAGACAAAAAGAATTGTTTGATGATGGTAAAAGTCAAACTATGAACTCAAGACATCTTACAGGCCATGCGGTAGATGTGTATGCTTGGAAAGATGGTTCAGTATCTTGGGAGTTTGAGGATTATGAAACAATTAATATTGCTTTTAGTCAAGCATCAAAACTTACAAACATAGATTATGTGTGGGGTGGTTCGTGGAAGTCTTTTAAAGATGGACCACATTTTGAACTGAGAAGAGAAGGTTAAAGTGCTAAAGAAACTCGTATTTCAACCAGGTATTAATAGAGATAGAAGTAGCTACTCTTCTGACGGTGGCTGGTATAACTGCGACAAAATAAGATTTAGACAAGGTTATCCTGAGAAGATAGGTGGTTGGAAGCCAATCAACATCACTAGATATGTTGGCACGGCCAGTAGCATGATACAGTATGGAACTTCAGACGGGAACCAAATAATTAGTGTGGCTACTAATGAAAAAAATTATATCATTAAAGGTACCGCTCTCACTGATGTGACTCCTCTGAGGGATACTTACACCACGTCTACTACTCCGTCAACAGACAACTGTTTTGCAACCACAAATGAGTCAACTACGGTTGTGGTGACAATCACAGGTCATGGTGCTTCAGAGGGTGATTATGTAACTTTTAGTGGCTCTGCTGCTGTTGGTGGTGTATCTGCTGCTAACTTAAATACAGAGTTTAAAATAGCTAATGTTACAAGTAACACTTTTGAAATTACAGTTGCAGCTGCAGCCACATCTACAGTTTCTTCAGGTGGTGGCACAGGTATATCAGCAGCTTTTCAATTCCCTGTAGGTAATGCTAATGTTGAATTTGGTTACGGTTGGAGTGCAGGAGCGTGGAATAGAAACACTTGGGGTTCTGCTAGTGATACCCCTGTAGATTTACCACCAAGAATAACATTCCAAGACCAATTCAATAATGATGTAATTTATAATATTGAAGATAGTGATATATTTTTCTTTGATTATGATGCTTCAATATCAAACCGAGTTGTTAAATTAAATACATTAGTTGGCTCAAGAGCAGTACCAGAGCAAGTTGGTAAAGTTATGTTTGCTTCTAGTGGACATTTGCTTTGTTTGCGTGGTACTTCTTATGCACGTGCTTTTACTGCAGGAGCTTCTATATCTAGTATTACTAGGTCTGGCACTACAGCTACAGTAACTACAGGTTCAGGACACGGCCTAGCAATTAGAGATTGGGTAGAATTCAGTGGTCAAGCACCACAAGCATATCAAGGAGAGTTTCAAGTATTGACTGTGCCATCGGGCACTACTTTTACATTTACTTTACCATACGACCCAGGTGGAAGTGCAAGTCCAGTAGGCACTTATCAAAAGATAGATTATTCAGGAACTTTTGACCCAATGCTTATAAGATGGGCTAATGTAGATGCTGACATAGGACCCCAACCTGAAGAGTGGAAACCTGAAATTACTAATACTGCAGGCTTTATACGAGTTAAACAAGGTTCACAAATTATTACTGGATTTAGAACTAGACAAGAAGTGCTTATTTTTACTGATATTGCATTATCAACATTACAGTTTTTAGGCACAACAGAAGTATTTGCTATTCAAGAGATTAGTGACAGTATAAATATCATAGCTCCTAAAGTAGTGGCGGAGGCAAACAATGTTGTCTACTGGATGGGAGTAGATAAATTCTTCGCTTATGATGGTAGAGTTAATACTCTGCCATGCACTGTAAAGCAGTATGTATTTGAAGATATGAATAAAGATAGTGGGTTTTTAAATTTTGCTGGTATCAACAGTGAGTTTAACGAAGTCATTTGGTTCTACTGTTCAGGTGGCTCTAATAGTATAGATAGATATGTCATTTACAACTATGAAGAAAAAATTTGGTATTTTGGTAATTTAACTAGAACAGCATGGGCGAATACTGGAACTATCAAGTTTCCATTAGCTACTTTTGATGGTTATGTATATAGACATGAAGATGGTAAAGACAATGTCGTTGCACCTGGTGATAGTCCAACTGCTATATCAGCGTTTATTGAGTCAGGGGATATGGGTATTGATGATGGTGAACAATTTATATTAACTAAAAGAGTTATACCTGATGTGAACTTTACTAACTCTGATACCTCAACCGCACAAGGAGTTGCTTTGACACCAGAAGTGCAAGTGACAGTGGGAGTTAGAAACTTTCCTGGTGCTGCTACTAGCACAACTGATGTTGTTAGTAATACTTTATCTAGAGATGTTATTACTACTGCTACTGTTGACGAATATACTAATCAAGTATTTGTAAGAGCACGAGGTAGACAGATGAACTTTAAAATAGCTAGTGAAGATATTGGAGTGCAGTGGCAACTCGGTACAACTAGAGTAGACTTTAAACCAGACGGCAGGAGAGGATAATGTCAGATATACCATCAACTAAAGGACCTAACTTAGCTAACCCACCAACAGAGTATGATGCAGGACAAGAACTACAGCTAGTAAATCAGTTGCGTTTATACTTTAACCAAGTGGACGGAAATAACAATGAGGTCAAAGCTAGAATAGATGCATTAGCTACATTGAATTGGCTAGGAGATAATTAGTGGCATTTCAAAAGATTACACCAGCAAGACTGGCACAGGCGGAAAGCACTACAGCTTTTTTGGCTATTTACACTTGCCCAACTAACACTCGTACTTATGTAAAAGATATAACAGTATGTAACACTACAAGTGGAGCAGTGACTTTGTTTGTAAGTTTAGTGCCTGACCAAGGCACAGCAGGAACAGCAAACGCATTATTTAGTGGAGAGAGTATAGCTGCAAACACTACTTTTCAATGGAAGGGCACACAGATTTTAAATGCAGCAGAAACTATACAGTTTAAAGGTGGTGCAACAGGTTTAACAATTCACGTATCAGGAGCTGAAGCCGTTGATTAAGGGCATAAAAAGGTTATAATGACGCTATGAGTCTAAGAAATTTATTTTCAAGTTTAGCACCAATAGCTGTAGGAGCTATGTTCCCAGTAGGATTACCTGCTTTAGCAGCGGGTGCTGCAACGGGTGCTGCTATTGCAGGAGCGAGAGGTGATGATGTAGCAATGGGTGCTTTCACAGGCGGACTTGGAGGATATGGTGGCGGACAGTTAGGTGCAGGATTTAGAGATGTGGCTGCAAAACAAGCAGTTAGTGGATTACAGGCCCCCGCAAGTAATTTTGATATTGGAGCAACCATGGGAGGATTTAACCCGCCTACAACTGTAGGTCCTTTAGGTGCTACTCAAGGTGCTGTGGGAACTACTACAGGCTCTTCATTTGCACAAGGTAGTAGAGGTCTTGGTGGTTTAACAGAGGGTATTAAAGGAAGTATAGACAAACCTACAGAGTTTTTAAAAAGTATGGGAGGCGGTGACCCTTTAAAAGGTGGTATTAAAACAGCAGCTTTAGTAGGTCCTGGATTAGCAGGAGCGATGGTGCCAGATATGAACGCAACCACAGCTGAAATGAATCAATATGGATATGACCCTAAAAGACGATTAAATTTAAATATGGATACAGGCTTGAGATTAAATACGGGTGGTGATGTACCAACTCCTGAAGAAATAGAAGAATTTAGAAAACTCGAAGAAATCAGACAATTTATACGTGAGAATGATATAAGTGAAAGAGATGATTTTAGAAATCTTATAATGCAGGAAAGAGACGAAATGTCTGACCGCCCAATGTTTAGTTATCAAAAAGGTGGATATTTAGAGACAGGTATGGGTGATGGTGTATCTGATGAAATACCAGCTAGTATTGATGGTGAGCAACCTGTGTTATTATCAGAAAATGAATTTGTAATTCCTGCAGATGTAGTTAGTGGGATAGGTAATGGCTCTTCAGATGCAGGTGCAGAAAAGCTTTTTGACATGATGGATAGAGTTAGAAAAGCTAGAACAGGCACTAAAGAGATGGGCAAAGAGATAACAGCAGAGAGGTTAATGCCAGCTTGAAGAAAGCAACGATTGTTCCAAAAGAACATATCGCAGATGTTTGGCCAGATATTGAGCAGTATGTAAAGAACTGTGCCAAATACACATACGGTAGATTTACCGCAGAAGATATACTGAGAGATGTGTTATCAAAAGACCAGCAGTTATGGGTTTCATTTGACGTAGAAACTAAGGTAATTGTAGGATTTTTGATAACAGAAGTAGTACAGTATCCTCAAGCAAAAATGTTAGTAATGCATTTTACAGGAGGAGAAGATTTTAAAAGCTGGGTGCCTGATGGCTTACCAAAAATACAAAAGTTTGCAAGAGATAACGAATGTATTAGGATAGAGTCACATGGTAGACCAGGTTGGGAAAAGATGTGGAAAGAATACGGCTATAAAAAACGATTTGTATTCTATGAATTACCAGTGGAGTAGCGGATGTTGTTAAAGTTAGTACCAAATAAATTAAAAGTATGGTTGATTAAGCAACTATACACAGACCTTGCATCTAAAGGTCGCATGGGTGATACCCGTTTAGCTCACGTTAATGACTATGAAGCTAAACTACTTAAATCAATAGGTGGCTCAGGCACTATTAATCCTACCACTGGATTGTTTGAGTATGGTGGTGGTAGTGGTGGAGGAACCACTAGGTCAGTCACAACTAACTTACCTGAATATGCTAGACCTTTCTATGAAGAGTTACTTAAACAGACAGGTAAACAAACTTATACCACAGATGCACAGGGTAATGTCACAGGAGTGCAAGAATTTACTCCATACACAGGAGAAAGAGTTGTAGGTTTTACACCACAACAACAAGCAGTGCAACAAGGTGTTATGAGTCTACAAACTCCTAGCCAATTTGGTGCTGCTACCTCCACATTAGGTGATGTATCTACATTAGGCACAGCTACTGCTGCTCGAGGTTTAACAGGAGCATTAGATTTTACTCCTGGAAGCACAGAAACTTTGAAAATGGAAACTCCCACTAACGTGCCATCATTTACTTATGGTGGTCCTGAAACAAATCCGTTTACTTCTGCAGTAACTGAGCAAGCTATAGCAGAAGCTAGAAGGCAGGCGGAGGCAGATAAATCTAGTGCCGCCATGCAATCAATAGGAAGAGGCACATTTGGTAGTGGTCGTGAAGCTTTACTGACCGCAGAGGGTGATGCTAGAACTAGAGCTTTAATAGCAGATTTAAGAGCAAAAGGAAACCAAGCAGCATTTGAAAATGCTCAACAGCAGTTTGAAAGAGATAGAGCTGCTAATATACAAGTAGCAGGGCAGAACTTAGCTGCTGAAAGAGAAAGAAGAAAGTTGGAGCAACAAGGTGGTCAATTTGGTGCCAAGTTATCAGCTGATTTAGGTCTTGGTGGATTGGGCACTACATTACAAACAGCTCAAGCTCAAGGACAACTAGGCAGAAATGAGCAAATGGCTAATCTAGAAAGATTAAGAGCTCAAGCTGCTACTGCTGGTCAACAACAAGCTTTAGACCAAGAGTTAGCTAATTTAAGATTCCAAGAGTTCATGGAACAACAAGATTTCCAAAGAAGATTACTAGAGTTTCAATCAAATATACTTCGTGGTCAATCAGGTGCATTGGGTGCAACACAAGTGCAGTACGCTCCAAGACCTAGTCTGGCTACTCAAATTGGTGGACTTGGTATCGCAGGACTTGGATTATCTAGAATGATATAGAAAAATATTATGAATATAATACAGTTACAAGATAGACTTAAAGGATTACCAACAGAAGCATTAGTTAATTATGTAGAGTCACCCATGGGTGAAGTCCCTATCTATCTTGCGTTAAGTGAGCTACAAAGACGTAAAGAAATGCGTGAAAGATTTATGGCGGACCAAATGCCTCCACCATCGGTTGCAGAACAAATTGTAGATGAAGCTAAACCAAAACCTGTGGGTATTGCAGAAATGGCTCCACAACGTATGATGCCTGGAGCTCAAGGCGTAGGTGCTCCACAACCAGCACCACAAATAGACCCAAGACAAATGGCAGCTAGTGGTATAGCGGCTAACTCTGTGTCTAATGTAGGTGGCCCAGCTATGATGGCTAAAGGTGGAATTGTTGGTGAAGTTACAAATAAAATGGGTAAAAGCAATCCTGTATTTGAAGACGGTTCAATAGGAGCTGCAGTTGGATTTGCTATTCCTCCTGTTACAAGTGCCGTACTTGGTCTTGGTAGTTTACTAGGTCGTGGAATAGTGGGTGCAGGAAGAGGTATTGGTAATTTAGTAAGTCCTTTGTTTAGACCAGCAGGAACTAAAATAGCTCCAAGTGCTACCACAGGTACAACACTACCAGCAGTTATAACACCAGGTGCATTAGCACCAACAGTGCCAACAGCAGCAGGATATCTTAGACAGCCAGGTGCTTTGATTGACCTTGGTGCTTTAGGGGCTTTAAGTTACGGTGTTAGTCAACTTGGTGGCGACCCCGAGCCAGAGGACAACAAAGAAGAAACAGAAAAACCTAAAGGAGAACCTGGAGGAGGACCCACTCAAAAAGAAATGACTCTAGAAGATTATGTTGAACAATTTAATAAAGCTATGGGTGAAAACGAGGGTCTTACCCGAGCTAAAACAAGACTAGAAAAATTAGAAAAAAAGGCTGAAGATAGAAGAAAGAACGACATTAATAGGGCGATAGTAGGATTCGGTCTTGGTGCTGCTGCAGGACAATCTCCTGATGCCTTAACTAATATTGCAGCAGGTGGTACTGCAGCACTGAAAGATTTTGAACAAAGTGTCAAAGAAGCAGACAAAGCAGAGAAAGAAATATTTGCACTTAATTTAGCTATCGATGACGCAGCACGTGCAGAACGTAGAGCCGCTGTTAATTTTGGTATGAAGAGTATAGAAGCAAAAAGAGCCTCTGAACGAAAATTAGGTTTAATCCAATATAAAGCACAATTAGAAGCTCAGATAAAAGCAAGTGTAATTACCCCTGATGTTAGAAGAAAAATTCGTGAAGATTTAATTGCTGAAGGAGTACGTGACAACATAATAGCACAACTAACGGATACACTGGGAGAAAATGCAGTCGGGACTAAAGAATTTAATGATGCAGTAAATCAACAATTCGAGCTTGCAGTACAAGAAGTTGCTTTAGGTCCTGCAATAACAGCAATACCATCATCACAATTTAAGGTTCTCGGCATAGAAAGGAGCTAACCATGGCTATTTATAGAGTCCAGGGTCCTGACGGTAAAATACTAAGAATAGAAGGACCTGAAGGAGCCTCAGAACAAGAAGTTACTCAATTTGCAGAACAACAGTATCTTGCAAATCTACCCCCTGATTACTCATTTGGTCAACTTGCAGGAAAAGCTTTTGACCGTGGATTAGAAAGATTTAAGTCAACTTATGGTGACGTGTTACCTGCCATGGTAGGAAGTGCTCTTGGATTTGATGACTATGCTAAACGTCAAATGGAAGAGGCGGCACAATCTGAAAGAAAAATTCAAGAAACTATGCGTCCTCAGTTTGCGTCTTTTCGTGATGTTAACTGGGCAAACCCTATAGATATAAGTAAATTTATAGTAGAGACCACAGGCGAACAAGTAGTTAACTTAGCAGGTGTATTAGTGCCTGGTGGTGTTGGTGCTAAAGTAGGTGAAAAACTAGCAACTAAAGCAGCTATTAAAAAGTTAGCTCCTAAAGTATCAGATGAAGCAAGTAAAAAATTAGCATCTAAGTTTGCAAAAATACCTAATCCAGCCGTAGCTAGAGGTAGAAACATAGGTCAGATTAGTGGTGTATTTCTTGGTTCTTATGGTCTTAATGCTCCTGAAGTATTTAGAA
>TARA_R100000697_G_scaffold49185_3_pt1 | contig 30694 bp, 22 predicted proteins | sample TARA_R100000697 | Tara Oceans TARA_R100000697 (sample SAMEA2622788) | marine metagenome | biome: marine biome (ENVO:00000447); feature: surface water layer (ENVO:00002042); material: "saline water (ENVO:00002010), including plankton (ENVO:xxxxxxxx)" | depth 5 m
AATTGATTTTTTCAACAGATATAACAAAGAATCAGAAGAGACTCAAGCGGCGCTTGAAAAGAACAAGACGATTTTTAACAACAAGACTAATCAAGTCTTTAACAAAAATTTCAAAGGTTTTGATTTTAAAGTTGGAGATAAAACTTATAGGTATAATGTTAATAACGTCGATGAGGTAAAGCAAACCCAAAGTGACATAAACAACTTTGTTGGAAAGTTTCTAAACGAAGATAGTTCTATGGGTGATGCTAAATCATACCACAAGTCTTTATACGCGGCAATGAACCCTGACGCTTTAGCTAGACATTTCTATGAGCAAGGTAAAGCAGATGCTATGAAAAATAGTGTTGCTAATGCTAAGAATATAGACATGACGCCAAGACAAGAACAAGGCGCTAATTATAGTGATGGTCCAAAGTTTAAGGTTGTTCAAGATGATTCTGTTTTTGATTTTAAGTTTAAAAAACGAAAATAATTTATTTAACGCTAAAATTTATTTAAAATGGCATTAACATTAGCTGCAGCTTCTACTTATACAGCGGCTGCTTCAAAACAAACGTTAGCAAGCAATTATATTGACTTTGCTACATTGAGTTCATCTGACGGTTGGGCTCAACAATACTTGCCTGACTTGATGGAAAAAGAATCTGAGGTATTCGGTAATAGAACTATCTCTGGTTTCTTAGAGCAAGTTGGTGCAGAAGAATCTATGACTGCTGATCAAGTTGTTTGGTCTGAGCAAGGTAGATTACACTTATCGTTCGTAGGTACAGTTAAAGATCAAGCACAGCAAGATGATAACAACAACGCTGATGGTGGTACTTTAGAAATAGATACTACTATTGACGGTATCTCTACTGGAACTGATGACTCTCACGGTATCAGAATTAACGATATGTTATTAATCGCTACTTCTACTAGTACTGCTAGAGTTTTTGTAACGGCTGTCAACGCTGATGCGATTAGTGTTGCTCCTTACGATGCAACTGCTAACACTGGTAGATTACAAGATCTTGGTGATGGTACTTTCGTTAACACTGCTGCTATTAGAGTATTAGTTTACGGTTCTGAATTCCAAAAAGGTTCTAATGGTAGAACTGGAGCTAACAAGCCTGGTTTCAGATCTTACACTAACAAGCCTATCATCTTAAAAGACAAGTATGAGATCTCTGGATCTGACGCTTCTCAAGTTGGTTGGGTTGAAGTATCTGGTGAAGACGGACAGTCAGGTTACATGTGGTATTTAAAAGCTGCTGGTGACACTAGAGCTCGTTTTGCTGATTACTTAGAAATGGCTATGATTGAATCTATTCCTGGTGATGCTGCTCAGTCTACTGCTGATACACTTGACTCTACTGGTGGTGGTGCTTTCTTACAAACTAACTTCGGTACTGAAGGTTTATTTAATGCTGTAGAAACTAGAGGTAACATTACTGACGGTTTAGACTCTCCTTTCTGGGCTACAAACCTTGGTGAGTTTGATTTAATCTTGGCTGAATTTGATCGTCAAGGAGCTATTGAAGAGAACATGATGTTCTTGAATAGAGCTACTTCACTTAACATTGACGATATGTTAGCTGGTATCAACGGTGGTTACAATGGTGGTGCTTCTTTTGGTGTTTTTGAAAATGACGCTGATATGGCACTTAACCTAGGTTTCTCTGGATTTAGAAGAGGTTCTTATGACTTCTATAAGTCTGACTGGAAATACTTAAACGATTTCGGTACTAGAGGTGGTCTTAACGACTTTACATCAGATGCTGTTAGAGGTTTAATTATTCCTGCTGGAGTATCTTCGGTTTATGATCAAGTATTAGGAAAGAACCTTAAGCGTCCTTTCTTACACGTTCGTTACCGTTCATCTCAAACAGATGACAGAAGAATGAAGACATGGACTACTGGTTCTGTTGGAGCTGTTACATCTGACTTAGATGCGATGGAGATGCACTTCTTATCTGAAAGATGTTTAGTTGTACAAGGTGCAAGAAACTTCATGATGATTAAAGGATAATACATCTTTTTAGGTCGGGGCTTCGGCCCCGATCTTTTTAATTTTTTATTATATTATATTATGGCAAAAAAACAAACAGCTAAAAAAGTTGAGGTAGCGCCTCAAGTAGAAAATACGGTTGTAGTAGAGCAACCAGAAATAAAAGCTACAAACAAAATGGTTGAAGCAGTTGTTAAAAAGCCTCAGCCAAAAAAACCTAAATGGGAAATAAAAGATAGAGTTTATTATTTAACAGGTGATAACAAACCTATTTCACATACGATTAAAGCATCTGGTCTTTATTATTTTGATGAAGAAAAAGGTTACGAAAGAGAAATTAAGTATTGTGAAAACCAAACAACGGTATTTGTAGATGAAATGAAAGGTGACCACAGGATGGGTCATATTATATTTAGAAACGGAGCGTTGTTTGTACCTAGAAATAAAGTTACATTACAACAAATGCTATCTTTGTATCACCCGTTAAGAAACGCTAGGTTTTCTGAGTGGGAGCCAGAAACTGAAGCTGTTAGCGAAGTTGATAGACTGGAGTTAGAGATAGAGGCTTTGGATATGGCTAGAAGCTTACCTATAGAATATATGGAAGCTATAATGAGGGTAGAGGTCGGATCTAAAGTATCTACGATGAGTTCTAGCGAGCTTAAACGAGACACTCTATTGTTCGCTAAGAGAAACCCTGTTTTGTTCTTAGAATTAGCGGCTGATGAAAACGTTATGCTAAGAAACATGGGTATTTTAGCTACTGAAAATGGAATATTAAAATTATCTAGCGATCAAAGAACGTTTACTTGGGGATCAACAGGTAGAAAATTATTTACAGTTCCATTTGACGAACACCCTTACTCGGCTCTAGCAGCTTGGTTTAAAACAGACGAAGGTATGGAAGTATATACCAACGTTGAAAAAAGATTAAAATAATTAATCACCTATAGTAGAGCAGCCACTCTTCGGGGTGGTTGCTTAACTATAAAATAAAACATAATGGCAGTAAACGTAAATACAGTATATCAAAGAGTTTTAGCATTAGCTAACAAAGAGCAAAGAGGATATATAACACCTCAAGAATTTAACTTACTAGCCAATCAAGCTCAACTTCAAATATTCGACCAATACTTTTATGATATAGATGTTTCTGGCAGAATGACAGGAAACAGCACAGAGTATTCAGATCGATTAGATATGTTAGAGGAAAAACTAGCACCATTTGAAAAATTTAAACAAACAATAGCTATGTCAGGTAACGAAGGTACTTTACCTTCAGACTTGTATAGATTAGGTACTGTCTATTTCGCTGTTGGTGGTGCTTACGATATTGAAGTTGAACAGATAAATAAAAAAGAATTTACATATATTGAAAGATCACCGTTAGCAGAACCTACTGTTGACTATCCTGTTTATTTTATTAAAGGCGTAGACAAGATAAAAACATTTCCATCAGCTTCTATAACAGCTAATGTTACATGTGATTATATTAAGAAGCCTGCTCAAGTGAGTTGGGATTATATAGTTTTAAACGATAAGGCGCTTTACAAATCTGATACATCCGTTAACTTTGAGTTGCATCCATCTGAAGAACATAGGTTAGTAGATGTTATACTTGGACTAGCAGGTATTGTTTTAAACAAGCCAGGTTTAGTAAGCTTAGCTGGAACTAGAGAGGCTGCCACTACTAATCAGCAAAAACAAATATAAATGGGTTTAATTAACACAACACAAGTAGCGTACTACGGAGGTAGTAGTTTTGGTGATTATCAATTTACATCACTAGAAACTATTATAAATCAATTTATAGTAGCATACGTTGGTGAAGAAAAAATAATACCAAAAATAAAAAGAACAGACGTAGCTTTTCATGCTAGAAGAGCTTTACAAGAATTTAGCTTTGATACTTTTAAATCAACTAAATCTTTAGAAATAGAACTACCAGGTTCACTAACGATGACTTTACCACAGGATTACGTTAACTACGTAAAGATAACTTACACCGATAGTAAAGGTATTGAACACGTTTTGTATCCTGCTATTGTTACTAGTAACCCAACAGCTCCACTACAAACAGGCGCTATTGGTAATGAAAACTTTATTGATGGCGATGGAGATGGCAATATAGACTTACAAACAGAATCTAATACTTGGGAAAACTATAAAGCATCTACGCCAAACGCTAATCAAGCACAAGACTTTGATTATGACGATGACATATACGATTTAAACATAGGCGGTAGATATGGCATTGATCCTGCTCATGCTCAAATAAACGGATCTTTTTACATAGATGAAAATGCTGGTAAAATACATTTCTCATCAGTACTTTCTGGAAAAATTGTAACATTAAAATATATTAGCGATAGCTTAGGTACTGATGCTGAGATGAAAGTTCATAAACTAGCAGAGGAAGCTATGTACAAACAAATAGCTTTAGCTATATTATCTGTAAGAGCTAATGTGCCTGAGTATATAATTAATAGATTTAAAAAAGAAGCTAGAGCTACTAAAAGAAACGCTAAGCTTAGACTATCTAATATTAAAATAGAAGAAATAACACAAATTCTTAGAGGTAAGTCTAAGCATATTAAACACTAAGTATGGCTGAGTTAAAAAGAACTTTTTCCGCTGGGAAAATGAACAAAGACTTAGACGAAAGAATTGTTCCTCCTGGCGAATATAGAGACGCACAAAATATAGAAATAAATACTTCTGAAGGATCTAATATAGGCGCTGTTCAAACCACGCTAGGTAACACCGCTATAGACTCTGGTAAAGTTCCTTTCAACAGTCACTGCATGGGTGTTGTAACAGACCCTGCTAATGACATGGTGTATTGGTTAGTTAGAGGGCCTAATCAATTCAGCCCATTTGGTTCAGCTGGTCCTAATAGCGAATTTATAAATAAAAACTATTTACTAAGAAAGTATATTGGAGATCTTCCTAGTATAGCTGGAGCTATAGGTACTTTTCAATATGTGTTTGTTGACATATATAACGTTAGAATAAAATGCGCTGCTAACGTAACTAACAGTAAAACCTTTGTAGTTAACGCAACTGTTATTACAGATGGTACTAAATGCTTGAGACCTGGTATGAGGGTCATCAATCAAACTACATTTGCTTTTTCTCAAATAGATGAAGTTTACGTAGTTTCTGTAGACGACAATACAAATACTGTAACGCTTAATAAAGAAGTAAGTATAAATCAAGATGACCTTATTGAGTTTGAAGCGCCTTCTGTTTTATTAGGAGATCCTTTATCTAAAGAACCAAACTATACGGTGCAAGGCAATTTTGCTACAGGTACTTTTCCAGTAAATTTAAGTATAATAGGTAGCGTTAATAGAAAAACTAGAATACCTGGTGGTTTTTTATTTATATCTGATGATAGAATAGAAGAGCCTAGAAAATTAAACATAGAAAGATGTGTGGCTGGAACCGGTGGTACTAATAGAATGCCAGGTTTTGTGCAAGGTACATTTAATGGAGATGCAGCAACTTTTCACACTAGACTTTACACAGATCCATCTCAAGATCACAATCTTGAAATTGTTAGTAACGGTGGTGGTTATGGCTTAGGTGATAATTATATTGGTGTTGAAAAAGAGCACGCTACTGTAATAAAGAAAGCACCTACTCTACCACCTAAACTTAAGATGTCTAACACTTTTATAGATGATGGCAGAGTTAATAGTATCACAAATGTAGCTAATAGTATAGTAACAACTTTAACAACAAATTTTTTCGATAGCTCTAACAATCAATTTTTTCAAGTTGGAGATACTATAGATGATTTAATTTTTGACTCTACTGTTGATTTTAGAGTAGGAGATATTGTTTATGTAGCTTTAACCGCAGACTTATTTAATCCAAACTCTTTTGGAACTAGCGAAGCATCTATATCTTTGTTAATAATAGATGTTCCATCAGGACACACACCTCCTAACACGTTAGACGTTGGTGCTAGTGGTGATGGTTTCGATGTAGAAATACTTAGTATAGATGAAAATATTTTAGATACAACCGATCAAGAGTTTAGTATTATACTAAAAGAACCTGAGCCTATATTTAAAGATAAATTTCCTAGGTTTTGCTATAGATATAAATATACTGACGGCGAATATTCTAACTTTGGACCTTGGTCTGAATTAGCTTTTATACCTAATGAATTTGACTATATTCCTAAAAAAGGTCATAACTTAGGTATGATAAACGATTTAAAAAGTTTAGAAATACAAGAATACTTTAGGCCAGATGACGAAAGACCTAGAGACGTAGTAGCAATTGATATACTGTATAAAGAAACAAATAATCCTACCGTATACGTTGCTAAAACTATAAGTAGAAGAGATGGTGTTGCTGGTCCTTTCAATGCTTTGTGGCCTGATACAAGCGCAAATCCTCAAGGTAGAGGATCTTTACCTATAACTACAGAAACAGTACATAAAATTCTACCATCTAATCAACTACTTAGACCTTACGATAACGTGCCTAGGTATCCCAGGTCGCAAGAAATAGTAAGCAATAGAGTTGTTTATGGCAACTATTACGAAAACTATGAGCTTATAGATAACTCAAGCCAACCTATAAACATAGACCTAGCCGTAAGTCTTTCGCAAAAACCATCATCAGATGCTTTTACGCCTCATACTTCTTGTAAATCTATACGAGAATATCAAGTAGGTATTGTTTATGGAGATAAATATGGTAGAGAAACACCTGTTTTAACTAATGAAAAAGCTACTATATTTATACCACAAGACGACGGTTGTATAAAAAGAAATAAATTAAAAGTAGCAAATCAGCATAACGCTCCTTTTTGGGCTTCTTATTATAAATATTATATAAAAGAAACATCAAGAGAGTATTATAATCTAGCTCTTGATAGATGGTATAATGCTGAAGACGGCAATATATGGTTAAGCTTTCCTGCGTCTGATAGAAATAAAGTTGATGAAGAGACTTATTTAATAATAAAGAATAAACACGAAAGCAATCAAGCTGTAACAGATGCTAATAGATATAAGATATTAGCAATAGAAGGAAGTGCTCCTGATTTTATTAAAATCAATAAAAAAGATTTAGGTACTTTAAATTGTATTACAGCTGATCAAACTATATTGCCATCTGGGTTTCCACTGCCTGGCGTAAAAGAAATACATATAGACGCTGGTAAAATGTACAAAGCTTTTGGCGGTACAGGTAGAACGACAGATGAACCAGGTAGAACAGATTTAAAAGATTTTGAAGAACTATACATTAGGTTTTTTAGTTCTTTTGACAGTAGTAGATATTATAGAATATCTAAAATATCTAAAGATACTTCAGATTTAAACAATGTAGATTCTTATTTTTATAAAATACTATTAGAAGATGAAGATATTTTAGATGCCGACGTAACTTGGACGTCTGCAAACAATAGCTACGCATCTGCTGTACCTTCTTTGAAAATACAAATAAAAGCTCATGAGCCAGAAAATAGGCCAGAGTTTGACGGTAGATTTTTTGCTAAAATAGAAAAAGATTTAAACGCTGATCAATACATAGCTGTAGATCCTGGTAGTCTAGATGACGAAGATGGCGGCCCTCAGTTTAGAGTTATAGCATCACAACAAGTAAGGTTAATATCTCATAAATGGCCTTTAAAGCAAGGCACTCTTAACTGGTATACTGGTACTACTGGTCAAGGCCCGCACACTTATGATACTCACGGCGCTTCTTTTGGTGAGTTTGTTGGTTGGACTTCTTATCCTAGATATATGCACTACACGGTAAAGTCTGGAGAGTTAGAAGACTCTAAAGGAGGAGGTGGAGAAAACAATTGGGGTAATGGTCATTTAGCAAAAACTTTTTGGCAAGGAGAGTCAATGATAGATGGTCAAGGACTTGATTTCTTTTTTATAGACGAAGTTGGCGCTGCTAAAGGGTGCGCTGGCTTAGGTATGTTTGATTGTAGAGGTTATTCTACTTCACAAGGATATGTTTTTCCTCAACTTCCTTTTGAATCTACGAATCCAGTATATCCAAACGGAGTGAGTAATGATTCTTTTTCTACTGGAGGTGATAACTACTGGCACGGCTATTCGCATAGAAACGGAGATGAGTTTGATGACAGCACCCCACCTAATGGATCGAGCGTGTGTCACACAGTTAAAGGTACTGGAGCAGAGCCTGCAACATACACCCATATAAACTCAATGCACTTGTCTTATAGTAAAGTTTCATCAGAAGGAGATGAAGATATGTATGGGCCAAGCAATGGTGATAAGGCTTCTTTTGTAGAACAACTGAGTACTCCTGGATCTTTATTTAGATTTCAAGAAGAACCAGAGCCTAGACAAATATATAAAATAGCGTACAGCGAGGACGATGGAGCTGGTAGTATATCAGACGATCCAAGTAAGTTTTACACTGGTATAAGAAACTATCAAGACAATAATACTGATGGAGACAAAGACTCTCCTTCAAACAAAAGACATAGATTTGGTATCACAGTAACACACCCTAACAACGATGTTCCTTTGGATCCTCTGCAAGTTTCAGACTTAGGCGCGTTTGGTTTTGGAAGTGAACAAGGCTGGAACCCTATATCTAATACTTTTATAGCAAACACAGATCCAGCTACGCAAGCTGCTACACCTTATCTATCAATGGGTACTGGAGTAGCTAGTGCTAATGGTATAAACATGGGCAAACAAACTCCAGACGACTGGGTTGACAGTTTAAACCTAGGTGGAACTGGTTCTGGAGATGAAGATAAGTGGAGAACATTTCAACCTGATACATACACGGCTACTATGCCAGATGGTACTGCTAATCCTTCTACTGGCTTAGACTGGTTAGGTAGAAACGCTGTAACAATAGAGTTTATAGAAGATATTAACGTGGCTGACGGAGGATTTGACGATTTTAAAAAGCAGTCTAAGTATCCTGCTATATTTGAAACTGAGCCAAAAGAAAACGTAGATATTGATTTATACTACGAGGCTTCTCAAGCTATACCTATACATATAAACGAATACAACAACGAGCAGTTTATACCTCTTGGATCTACGTTTTTTATTAATGGTGCTAATACTACTAGTGGCACTGGCTTTACAGCAAAAGTTGTTGAGTGGACTGGACCTAACGAGTTTAAGTACGAAGAAGTTAACGGCGGTAACATAGATACAATTGCAATAGCGGCAGGTGTTTCTGAGTCTTTTACTTTGTTTAACAACCATGTAATACGCGTACGACTAGACGCATCTCCAATAACTAATAACACTGCTACGCAAGGTTTTATAAAAATACAAGGTAGTAATTTTAATCCTAATCCTAATCATCGACCTCATAATCAACTTCATAATTTAGGTTGGTTTAATTGTTATATGTTTGGAAACGGTGTTGAGTCAGATAGAATACGAGATGATTTTAATGAAACACAACTAGACAATGGTGTTAAAGTTTCTAGTGTTGTAGCGGGTAGATATACAGAAGAACACAAGTCAAACTTCTTGATATACTCAGGAATATATAACTCTATATCTGGAGTAAACGAAACAAACCAATTTATACAAGGTGAGAAAATAACTAAACAATTGTCTCCAAGATTTGGTACTATACAAAAGTTGTTTACTAGAGATACTGATCTAAATGTTTTTTGTGAAGATAAAGTTATAAAAGTTTTAGCAGATAAAGACGCTTTGTTTAATGCTGATGGTAACACTAACGTAACAGCTACATCTAACGTGTTAGGTCAAGCGGTTCCTTATCCTAGTGACTTTGGTATATCTAAAAACCCAGAGTCTTTCGCAGCTGATAACAGAGTTATGTACTTTGCAGATAAATCTAGAGGAGCCATAGTTCAGCTTAGTGATCGAGGCATGATGGCTATATCTGATATTGGTATGAAAGACTTTTTTGCAGACGAACTAAATAGCGTTCCAACGTTCTGTCCTATCATAGGTACTTTTGATACTAAAAAAGATTTATATAATATTAGTATGTTAAAGCGAGGTTTTAACTATAGTGACGAAGATGGCGTTGTTCAAGACTGGCCGCAGGCAGGTGGCCTCAACAAAGGACCTTCTTTTAACACTGTGTCTTTTAATTCAAAACAAAAAGGTTGGGTAAGTTTTGCAACTTTCTTCCCTGAAACTGGTATTAGCTTAAATAATAGATATTTTACTTTTAATCAAGGGACTTTGTTTGAGCATCATACTAATTCAGTTGTTAATGATTTTTACGAAATAACTTCTACTGTTTATCAAAGAGGCACCTCTCATATAACACCTATATTTAATGATAATCATTCTGCTGTTAAAGAATACGGTTATATAAATTATGAAGGAACACAAGCTAAAGTTTCTAGTTTTACAACTGGAACATCAACGCTAGACTCGATTGGCGGTGGCACTACTACTTACACGTACGCTGATGGAGATGGTGAGTTCTTTAACTTAAACGATTCTAACGGTTGGAAAGTAGAGTCTATAACAACAGATCTACAGTCTGGCTTTGTGCCTGAGTTTGTTCAAAAAGAAGGTAAGTGGTTTGGTTATGTTAGAGGTTCTGAAACAGAAGTTACTGCTAAAAACTTTAACGTACAAGGATTAGGCTTGCCAAGTAATATATCTTTTGATTTAGCTGGTGGAGTAAACAACTTTAATATAAATTTATCGGTATAATGGGATTTACAACTACAATACCAACAGTACAAAGAGAAGAAAACTCTACAGTATCAGATACAGCTATTATAACTATAAGCTCTAATGACGGTTATTTATATACAGCTTCTGACTTTAAAATAACAAACGCTACAGAGCAAAGTACTAACAAATACGTTGGTGGTGATTTGCCTATTGAAATATCTGATGTTACTTTTACAGATAACACTGACGAAACTGTTAACGCTACTATTACGTTTTCTGGTTTTCCTATGACAGGAGACAAAGATTTTAGAGTCCCTATAGAGTCTAAACTTAAAGATACAAATTACGTTAGAAAAAATTACGCTTGTATTAAGGCTAGATATACAACAAGCTCGGATCACACTGTAACAGTAACACCAAGAACAGCGACTGTTAGCGCGTCTACCTCTGGTAGCTTAACAATACAACAAATACACGCTAACGTTTATCACGCTGACCACGCGGCTAAACAAGGCATGCAAACATCTGACAATCTTTTAGCATTAATAACTTTCACAGCTGACTCTGGCAAGTTTTATAGTATTACACCAGCGCCAGAACTGTTTACTAGAGAATATAATGATTATTGGAATATAGCTATTCAAAGTAGAACTTACGACTCAAGCAAGAGGCTAACTCAAATAATATATGAAATAAGATACGATGTTCCTGATCAGTCAGTTTTACAAGACGGGTACACGTCGTCGCTAGCTACTTGCGCTTTAAATCATTTTGTAAATTTCAACTATGAAATATCTACAGCTGTTACTAGAGAGGATGCTGTAAAGATAAACAGATTGTCTATAGATACTAAAAATATATCTAGCAACGGATGTAGTAGATTAATATTTTTACAAGGTAATAACGGAGCTGGTGGTAAGCTACATATAAGAAATAAAGATGGAAAATATTTAAGCTATGGTGAAGAAATTCCAGACGCTGGAACTACTTCTGGTATTATATCTTATAGTCACGAAGTTAATCCAATAAGCTTTTCTTTTACAAGTACTAAAAAAAATTGCGTGTATAGTTTTATAGCTCCTAGAACTACTTCAGATGATGATTATCACATATATGTAGAGCCAAATGATGGAACTATATTAGACTCTAGTATACCAACTGTAAATAGTCCTATTAGAATATATCAATTTAAACCAGTAACTATAACAACTAAAGTAGCTACAGCTAGTCATGGAGCTAGTTTAACGTTGTCAAACAACTTAGTTTGTATTGGAAACTCTAACGATGAGCCTTTTTTAAGAAATAGAAAACAATGTTTGTTTACAATAACACCTGCTGCTGAGAAAACTATAAAAATAACTAGAGATATTAGGCCTTCAGATTATCAAACTACTTTTACTAGTAGGATTGAACCTGGCGATTTTAATCCTATTGATGAAACAACAGGTGTTGGAAGAGGCGATATTAGGTTAATAAGATTAGACGCCTATTTAGAAGGCAGGCAGTTAAAGGTTTTAGCTGACGTAAACGTTCGTAATTTTGGTTATGAAGATGTTACATTACAAATTAATTTAGATAATTTTATAACAGTTAACTAATGGCACAATTTACTATAACATTTGCAGAAGATCTTAACTCGTCAGTTCAAGTTGGTGACATAGCGTATTATGCTACTGTAACGGCTAACTCTGGTTTTCAAACGTCTAGTACTTCTCATGAAATAGGTACTATTATAAGTGTTGATAGGGTTAACAAACAAATAGTTGTATCGAGCACTTTACCAAACAACACTTTCACTACTGCTGATTATATATTTTTTAAAAAGTCTGATAAAGTTAACTTTGGTAGACTACTAGGTTATTACGCAGAAACTAAATTTAAAAACGACTCTGTTGTTCAAGGAGAAATGTTTGCCGCTAGTATGGGAGTATTTGAAAGTAGTAAATAAAGCGCTCTAAGTGTAACTATATTTATATAAATTTAATTTAATGAAAGATGTAATTAGTATTGACAATCAGTTAGCTAGTAGAAGTAAAATAGTAGATCTTGAAGAGAAGCTGTTATCTATGGCTAATGATGAAACTATAATAGCTGGTGATAATAATGGATTAGGTAATCCCTTAACGCCACTAGAACACACGTTTGCAGACGGTATATACGTTAGACAAATGAAAATGGACGCTGGTAAAGCTTGCGTTGGTAAAATACATAAGCGTAATCACGTTTGGTTTTTACTAGAAGGCTTGATAGCTGTAGCTACAGAGTTTGGTGTAAATTATTACGAGGCGCCTTGTTATATAAAATCTGAAGGCGGGACAAAAAGAGTTATATTAGCTATTGAAGATACTATATTTGTAAACGTACACCCTAATCCAAACAACACTCAAGACTTAATAGAACTAGAAAAATACAACGTAGTCAACACTTATGAAGACTACGAAAAATTTAAAAATAAATAATATGTCATTTGTAGCAGTAGCAGTAGTTGCCGGTGTAGCTGGTCTTGCCAAAGTTGGTGTAGGTATGGCTGGCGCGGCAAAAGCTAAAAAAGAACAAGCAGCAGCTGAGCAAAAACAAAAAGCTCAAATGATGCAATATGAAAATCTAGATAGATCTAATCCATATCTAAACATGGAAAACGTATACGAAGATCTAACAGTTAATCAAAAAGAAGCAGAGTTTACTAAACAACAACAAGAACAGCAGAGGGCTAATATTATGGGGCAAATGTCTCAAGCTGCTGGTGGCTCTGGTATTGCGGCATTAGCTCAAGCAATGGCTAATCAAGGATCGCTTGATGCTCAAAAAGCTTCTATTAGCATTGGTCAACAAGAAAAGGCTAATCAAATGAAAAAGCTTGCTGAAGACTCTAGACTACAAGGCCTAGAAAGAGAGGGTGAGTTATACAGAAGAGAGCAGGAAGAAGAGTTAGTTACAACTCAGCTAGGTATGGCGCAAGCAGATGTAGCCGCGGCCGCTCAACAAAGACAACAAAATAGACAAATGATAGCTTCTGGTATTGGTGATATAGGTGGAGCTGCAATGAAACTAGGCGGAGTAGGCGCTTAATAAAAAATTAAAATTATGAATACAGCTTTAGTAGAATCATATAGACGAATGCGTCAAGCACAAGCTTCTGTAACTTGGTCAGAACCTGGTTTAATAGACTCTATGGTACAACCTGCTATAAAAGCTATTGAAGACAATTATGAGCGCAAATACGGCGGTGGAAGTGGTGGAGATAGTGAAGACGATCGAAGAGACAAAGATTTTCAGCTGTGGAAAAGAAAACAAGATTACTTACATCAACTTCAAGAAGATGGTTTACCTGATGAAAACAGGCAGTTTGGTGAAGATGTTGAAATTGAAGGCGAAGGAGATAGTACAGTAGACGCAAGCGCTGGCGCTAATATTGGTATATCATCGTCATCATCATTTAATAGACTTGCAAATCCTAACATGCAAGGCCCTGAGCTTAAGCAACTACCAATGGAAATGATGCCTAGGTTTAAAGCTGAACTTAGAGATAAAAAAGAAGATCAGTTTAAAAAGTACATTGTAGGCAAAGAAATAAAAGGTTTTGAAAAGTTTTTAGGTGGTAACGCTGCTGCAAGCAGATTTTTAAGAACGTGTAAAGATAAACTTGCTGAAGCAAAATCTATGAAAGATACTCAAGCAGAATCTAAGGTTGTATCTCTTATAACAAAGCTTAAATCTTCAGTACTTGAGTTAAACGCTGAGCTAAGCGAGTGGATTACTTATTCAGGCGGTGGCGAAGGTGGTAGTCCTATGTATTCAAAAGGTTCTAACAGAGAAAATATGTTTTTGACAGATCAAATTTTTTCAATGGCCGCGCCGATGGATATAAATGAAGAAACAGGCGAGGTTGGATTTGTTACTGTTAGCAGTGATGGTATGCAAAAGTTAGTTACATATAAAGCGGCTACTAAAAACTTATTTTTAAAAGCTTTTAAAGAAGAGCAGGTTGTAGGTGAGTTTAGTAAAGAGTTAAGAGCTCAAGCATTAAAAGATATACCTTTTAACAAGGCTAGAGTTAAAGGTTTTTTTGACAACCTAATAGGCGGTACAAACTGGCAAGACGGTAGTAGGGATAATATTATAATGTCTTTTATACATGACGATATAGGTTTAACTGGAACTAGATTTATAGATCATTTTAGACAAGCGTATCCTATGATTGATGCTAGCTTATTATTTAATACGTCTATGTGGGAACAGCCTATACAAGGTGTGCCTGCTAGAAAAATGATATACGATGAAGTTGTTTCTTACAACGCGATGGTCGCTAGATTATTCCACAATCAAAATAGCCCAATGAGATCTAGACGTATTCAAGAAGTACAAGCTAAAGATATGTCTGCTGAAGAGATATATAACTACTACATGACTCGTAAAAAATAATTTATTATGAATGAAGAACTAGCGTTGCTTATCGAGGACATGAAGTCTGACGGTAGGTCTGTAGAAGAAATTACAGCTTTTATAGAAAAATATGAAGCTGAAAAAGAAGCTGAAAAACAAAAAAATCTTCTTCCTAAAGCAGATGTACTTGACCAACCTTTTGGTGGAAAAAAGACACAAGACTCTCAGAAACAGGGTGCGCCTGTAGAGTCTCAAACTGCAGCACCCGAAAGTACGGAGTCCAAATCGGAAGATACTTCATCGGAATCGTTAGACGATAGTCAATCATATACAAGCCCTATAGGTCTTCCTGAAGATGTTAACGTAGAAGTAAAAACTCAAGCAAACGTTATTGTTGGTGGTCAACAAACAACCACTAAAGACTTGCAAAGCTACTATGATACGTATAGGCAAGAAGGCGAAACTAACGCCGATTTAATGGAGCGTATAACGCCTAAAGAAATACCTGCCGCAGTGTTTAATCCTCAGTTACTTGAAGATCCAGCTGTTAGCCAGTCTTACATGGGCAGTGATGTTAAAAAGTTTGGAAATTTACCTCATATAGAGATTGACGGAGTAATATACAACCCTAATATTTTTCTTGGCCAAGGCGCTTATACGCTTACAGATGGATCTCCAGCTAGTGAAGAAGATATACAAAAACACAAAGAGCTTAGTTTACTTTATACTTATCAAGAACAAAATTCTGCTGATGCCGTTAGAGGTCAAGTAATTAAAGACGTTGGTTTAGAAAAGGCCGCTGAAATGTCTGACATACAGGTGAAAGACGTGTTAAAAAAGCCTTCTGATCTTGACTACATTACAAGCCAAGGGCAAGATGATCTTGAAGCCGCTGAGAACGAGTTTGACTACAAAGATTATCAAAATTTAAAAATTGAAAAAACAACAAACGATTTTAGTGTATATATAGCTAAAGAAGCATCTAAGCTTGAAGCTCAAATGCAAGCAGAGTTTGAAAGAAAAGTTGCTAACTTAAACACGCAGGAAGAAGCAGATGCGCTAGCAAAACAAATGCAAGAAGACTATGCTTTAAAGTTTCAACAATTGCAAGACGAGCAATGGAAAGTTTGGTCTGAATCTTATAAGCCTGAGTACAGTTTATGGAACGGTAAGTTAGAAGAAATCAACGCGATGTTAGATGACGCTGGCTTTTACGAGTTAGATAGAGATCAAAAAAGAGTAGCTTTATCTAATATTTTAGAACAGCAAATGAGAACCATGCAAGAAGATGGTAAAGTTGTACCTAACGAAGAAGACATGCGTAATGAGTTTTATTCGTACTTTTTTGATAATCTTTATACAGACGAAAAAGGTCAGTACACTCAATTTGCTATGAAAGATATGGCAACAACTATTGGTGATGAAGCTGAAAAAAAGTTACAAGCATATTACAAAGAGCTTAAAGAAAAAGGAACACTTGATGGAAAAGACTCAGCTTTAATGCGAATGCCAGACGGCCGACCTGTACCAATATTCTATACTGATGGCGAGCTAGAAAGATATGTTAGGCAAATATATCCAGAGTTAGCCTTAGCTGTAGAATACAGAGATGACATATTAGACAATCCAGAGACGTTAGGCGAGAGTGGGTTTATAAATTTTTTTAGAGGTTTAGGTGGAAGAAAAGGTTACACTTATGTGCCTTTTGGTGGCTCTGTAATTGACATGGGAAATTCTTTTAATGCTTTAATATTAGCTAATAAAGAAGATAGAACTCAAGAAGAAGAAAACGCTTTAGTGTTGTATCAGTTAAATCAAATGTCTCAGCAAAAGTCTAATGAACTTTCAACATCTTACAAAGCTGGTAACATGGCTGCTCAATCACTTCCTTTTATGCTTGAGTTTATAGCAACAGCAGGTTATTTTACTGCAGCTAAAGAGGGTATGGAAAAAGTTATTAAAGAAGTTTCAAATAAATATATTAAAAAACAAATAAAAAAGAATATTGCAAAAGGAACTCTTGGATCTTCAAAAGTTTTATTTGATAGTACTAAGTTTAAAGTATCTAAAGGTGTTCAAAAAACTGTTGCTGTTACCGTAGGAGCCTTAACTCAAACAGCTGTAAATCCTAGTAGATACTTAGATCAAACTTTTCAGAATATGACTCCTGAAATGGTTTTTGCTTATTCAGATGAAGCCGATGGGTTAATTAATACTATTACAAAGCAAGGTGATAGCTTTCCAAAAGCTTTTGCTAAAGGTTTTGCAACAACCTCTTTAGAAAATTTAACAGAGCGAATGGGGTTTTTAGCACCAAGTCTTGTTGGGAAACTTATTACTAAAGCTGGTGCAGACGATTTTTTAAAACGTATATCTTTAGGTAGATATATGAGAAAACTTAACTTAAATAAAAGCGAAGCTTTTCTTGATGTTATTAAAAAAAGAGCAGGTTGGAACGGTATATTGGGTGAAATATCTGAAGAGATGTATAACATACCTTTGTCTAATCTTGTTAATGGTCAAGGTTTTGGTTTTGCAGGTTTTACTATGGACGATTTTAAGGCAATGGCTTTAAGTATCGGTGCAACTGCTGGTGGATTTTACGGGGCGGGTGTTGGTATAAACGCTATTCGTGGTAGAAAATCACCTACATATATTGTAGACTATCAAAGATTTCAAACAAAACAAGAGGCACTATCAAGACTGCAGCAGTTACAGCTTGAAGGAAAATTAGACGCTAATACAGATATAGAAATAAAAAATGATTTTGTAGCATTTGATGAAGTTTCATCTTTTTTAGAAGAAAATGGATTAAGCAATAAGATTATTAAAACAGATGGGTTAGGTGTTTCAAGTGGACTTATTGCTACAAGTGAGGTTGAAGCGATGGAGCAAATAGAAAGTAAAGAGTTAAGAAAACAATTAGAAGAAATTAGCGAAGAAATAGGTATTCAAGAGCAAAAGAAAACAGAAATACTTAATAGCAAAACGCTAAACGATCAAAATAAAAAAAATCAAATAGCAGCGATAGAGCAAATTGATGCTTACTTAGCTGAATTAGTAAATGCTAAAGAAACAATACTAGCTCCAGTAAGAGATGCTATAACAGAGTACAAAAAAGAAGAAAGGTATAAAATACAACTAGCTAACGCTAAGAGAGCGCAAGAGCAACTTAACAAGGTAGCGCCTATAAAAACTAGGTTTGTAGAAACTAATGACGAAGAAGAGGCGGCTCAGATGATGAGAGAAGAAGTTTTGCTTGCTAGTGGCTTAATTGAAATTAGAGACGGTGTTTACGTTGACATGAACACTGGTGATGAAGTCGTGTTAACACCACAGCAAGAAGCTGAAATTCAAAGAGAAGTTGATAAAGGAAGAACTAGTCATGGATATGCTAGCAACTTTACTAACGAGGCTACTGGAGAGAGACTGCTTATAATAAACAAACAAGAGGCGTTAAAACAAAAAGGTATGAACGTCGCGGCTCATGAGTTTTTTCACGAGTTTTTACGTAAGTCGCTTAGAGATAACCCTGCTATGGCTGTTGTTATAGGTCGCGCTTTACGTGATGAGCTATTACTAATAGATCCTAGGCAAGTTAGAGATACTAATTTTAGAAATAGATTAGTAGCTTATCAAGATCAATCTGCAGAAGTTAGAGCAGAAGAAGTATTAGCGTTATTTTCAGACGCTCTAGCTAATGGCACTGTGCAGTATAAAGAAACGTTCTTTACTAAGCTAGGTGATATGATTAGAAGAATCATGCTTCACTTTGGCGTGCCAGTTAAATTTAAGACTGGTAGAGATGTATTTAACTTTATAAGAGATTATAACAAAGCTATTGAGTCTAAAAGAGGTTTAAGTCGAGGTCTTATTACAACAGCTTTAGAAGGCGCTAAATTAGAGGGCGCTTTAAAAGCTGAAGTAGACATGATCAACGACATGTTAGATGATTTTAATAAAAATTACGAAACATATCTTAGAGAAGCAGATCCAAAAGATCTTGATGAAAATCAACTTCAAGCTCTTGAAAGAGTACAGCAAGGAGAAAAAGTACTTAACATTGATAACCTACAGCAAATGGGAGCAGTTCGTTATTCAAGAGAAGGCATACCAGCTGATAAACTTACTAAAGAAGAGTTGGCAAAAGCTGTTAACGATATGATGGCTCCGCTAGTTAATCTTAAAAAGAAAAGAAACGACGGAACTATTACAGAACAAGAAGAGCGTATGCTAGAGCGTATGGAGGCTGATATACCTGGTAGAGCTGCTTTCTTCTACATGGGTATGGCTCAAGATGCTTTTACAAGCGCTCTAAACAATGCGCCAACAGAAGATATTAGAAGAGACTTAATAGATAATAAAGATGATATTATAGCTTTATTACTTTACGATCCTGGAACTGAAGGTGCTAAAGGTAGAACTGTTGTAGCGTTATTAAAAGATTTTGACCCAGCAAAACATAAATACGAAAACGCCGCTGCTTACGTTAATCAATTTTTCAAAAAAAGATCTTTAGAAATATTTGCTAGAAGAGGTGTTGAAGATGTGGCTGCTAAGTCTATAGAGCAAGACGAAGCTACAAAAAAGAAAGTTGAAGGTATGACAGGGCCTAACTCTGATCAAGTAGAGGCAAAAACAAAAGGTAGGGTTTTAGGAGCTGATCTTGGCTTACATGAGTACGACGAAAACGGCAATAGAATTGATGCTCTAAGAAAAGAAGCTGACAGGCAATTAGACATACTGCTAGAGCAAGAATCACCCTCTTTCGCAGATTCACCATCTTTTACGGCTCCGTTCATATCTGAGTTGTCAGGCGTTCCAGCTAAAAAAATAACAGATAAAGCAGCTAACTTAAATCAACACTTAGGGCCTGCTAGAAGGTTTAATGCTAAGCATAAAGATATGCTTATAGCTATGAGGCCTAGGCATTACACTGTTAAGATGGTTGAGGTTTCAAAAGATGTTTTTGAGGCTAGACCTGATAGAGCTATCGGTATACCTAATAAAATTAAAAACTTAGGATACAATAAAGGAACAAGAAAAGCTAACTTAACACCTTGGCATATAAAATCTATAAGTAGCTCAGAGTTTGATAATTTCATAGCGCCAAGAAATCCTGACGGAACAGTAAATGAAAGCGATAGGAATATTTCTCAAAACAATAAAGCTTGGTTAAATCTACTTGACAAAGTAATGAGTAATCAAGAGCTACGTATGGCAGCTATAGACAGAGGTTTACCAATGGAGTGGATAGGTAGGATGCGTGATGGTAACTCTAATTATTTGTTTTCAAAAGAAGTAAGAGCTTTAGGTATTGACAATGAAGCTGTGTTTTACGGTAGGCTTAGCGAGTTTGGCTCTGAACCAATGACAGCTGATGTTAAGTCTATACAAGAAGCTTTAATGCGCGTGTATCCAGATATAATGACTAGAGGTACCGCTGGTAAAATAGCTAAAGAATTATCTAAGTTTATAAAACAATACCAAAACATAGAAAAAAGCTTTATTGGCTTAGGTAAAATACCACCTAGAAGCTTTGAAGAGTTTTTAGCTGATAATGTTAACCTACCAGAGTTTAATATAACTAGGCTTCTTGAAGTAAAACAAGACGGTAAGTTCATGAAAAACTCAGAGCTATATGATAATATAGACTTTGTTAGAAATCAAAGAGCATCTGTAGTTGACATGGGTAACTACATGATACAAGATCTTAAAATGAAACCTGAAGAGGTTATTAGATATATGTTGGCTTATTTAAAACCTATGTATGCTGGCGCTAGTAAAATAGGTAGAGGAGCTATTGGTGTTAGAGAAGACGGAACTTTATATTATAAAGAAGGTTTTGAAGGTGGCACGCCTAGAGGTATGGTGTTTGAAAGCGTTAGAGATTTTATTGAAAACGGTGTAAATAAAATAGACGGTATAAACATTGATCTTTCTAAAGTTACTGATGCAGGAGGAAGTATACAGAATAAAAAAATGATAGAAGTATACGGTGCTGACGTAACAGCTTTACCACAAAGCGCTAAAGGCATGATGAACAAGCATAATAAGCTTGGTAAAGAAAAGTTTTTTGAAGCTGTAGATAAAGAGACAAAAGAAGTAAGACAGCTTATAGACGTAATGATGAGATACTTTGTTGGCCGAGTTAAAGACGGCAGCTTAGGTAGAAACGACCTAGCTATGATGATGTTGTCTTTGAACGCTGGGTTAGACACGCCTATGAGAAGAGCTGCTAACTTAGCATATATAGGAAGAGATGTTGAGAACATGGACCCTAGCAAAATGACCTCTAGCACCGTAGCTTACGAGCACATGATACCTGCAAACTATATGGCTGTTAAACTGCTTGATCAGTATATGAACAAAGGCGGTGTAGAGGACTTAGATGCTTTTTACAAGAATTACAACGTAGCTATTATATCAGCTAAGATGGACGATGTTTTAAAGAAACAAGGTCTACTTTCTATGATGCCTGTAGGCTATGATATAAACACACCGGCCTGGGTTAGATATTATAATTTTAGAACTCAAGGTTTTAAAGATATAGTAGGATTAACTGCTTTAGACCTAAGAGCACAAGATGTTGAGGTTGCTGATGCTTTTACTAAAGCAAACGAGATATTAATTGACAATCCTAACGAACTACAAGTTAAGAAAAACTACGATAAAGCTATAATAAACGCTAGACTACACTCTAAAGAAACACCTTCAAGAGGCATGTCTACGTTTGACTTTGACGAAACACTAATTGACAAAGGAGAAAACTTTATTATAGCTAGAAAAGACGGACAAGAAGTTAAGATTAGTTCTGGTCAATGGCCTATACAAGGGCCTCAATATGCGGCTGACGGTTGGACTTTTGATTTTACAGATTTTGTAAATGTAAGAGGTGGTATTGAAGGACCGCTATTACAAAAAATGAGAAATCAAATTAAAAAGTATGGACCAGAGAACGTATATGTTTTAACAGCTAGACCTGCTGAGTCTGCTACAGCTATACACGGTTGGCTAAAAACTAAAGGCATAAACATACCTTTAAAAAATATTACTGGCCTAGGCAATAGTACTGGCGATGCTAAAGCTGCTTGGTTTTTAGAAAAGTATGCAGAAGGCTATAATGATATGTACTTTGTTGACGACGCTTTACCAAACGTAGAGGCTGTTAAACACGTGTTTGATCAACTAGATATTAAAGGTAAGTCTGTTATTGTAAGACCTAGATATAGCCTTGACCCAGAGTCAAAGCTTAATGAAATGTTAGAGCGTAGCAAGGGCGTTGATAGAAACCAAACTTTCAATAGAGTTCAAGCAAGAAATAAAGGTAAAGGAAATAGAATAAGACAATTATTTATACCACCTAGCGCAGATGACTTTGAAGGTTTAATGTACTATAACTATGGTAAAGGAGAGCAAGGTAATGCTGATGCTCAATTTTTCAAAGAAATGTTTTTTGATCCGTATAATAGAGCGGATAGAGAGCTTGACATGTATAAGCAGACGTTAAGAGAAGATGTTATGGCTATTAAAAAGCAATTTCCAAAAGTTGCTAAAAAGCTTAACAAAGACTTTGCTAAAACTGGCTATACTAACGAGCAGGCTATGCGTATATACATATACAACAAATACGGATATGAAGTTCCTGGCATGTCTTTTGAAGAGGTTACTGCTATAGCAGAAGCTGTAGCAGCAGACTCTGAAATGGCTGCGTTTGCTGATCTAATGGACAAAGCAATGAAGATGGACTTTTACGTTCAACCAAGATTAGGTTGGAACGCCAGCTCTTTCAATGGTGATATGGCTGATGCTGCTAGAGCAAAAAGAGAAATATTCTTACAAGAGTGGGTAGAAAATATAGACGCTACTTTTACTCCTGAAATGCTTAACAAGCTAGAAGCTATACATGGCTCTGGCTATAGAAGTGCTCTTGAAGACTCGATAGCTCGTATGAAGTCTGGAACTAATAGACCTACAATTAAGAATAAACAAGTTAATAATTTCTTAGACTGGCTAAACGGTTCTGTTGGTGCTATTATGTTCTTTAATGCTAGATCTGCTGTATTACAGACTTTATCTACAGTTAACTTTATTAACTTTGAAGACAACAATGTGTTTGCAGCTGCTAGAGCGTTTGGTAACCAAAAACAATATTGGGCAGACTTTGTGTTTTTGTTTAACTCTCCTATGCTTAAACAACGACGCGGCGGTATACAGTCTGACCTAAATGCTTCAGAGCTTGCTAGACTAGCAGAGAAAGGTGGTGTTAGGGCTGTTATAGGTAGATTACTTCAGTTTGGTTTTACTCCTACGCAGATAGCGGATAGCTTTGCTATTGCGGCCGGTGGTTCTACATACTATAGAAACAGAGTTAATAAGTATGTTAAAGAAGGTATGAGTCAAACAGAGGCTGAAACAAGAGCGTTTGAAGACTTTCAAGAAATAGCAGAAGCTACTCAGCAGTCTAGTAGGCCAGATAAAATATCTCAAGAGCAAGCTTCGGTATTAGGTCGTTTGATACTAGCGTTTCAAAATACGCCAATGCAGTATAACAGGCTTATAAAGAAAGCAGCGCTAGACTTAATTAACGGTAGAGGTGATTGGAGAAGTAATGTGTCGAGAATAATTTACTATGGAGCTGCTCAAAATATTATATTCTCAGCCCTTCAAAACGCTTTGTTTGCTGTAATGTTTGATGATGACGATCAAGATGATGAGTTTTTAGATACTAAAGTACAAAGAATAGGTAATAGTACATTAGACTCACTTCTTAGAGGTTCCGGTATATATGGCGCTATATTATCTACAGCTAAAAATACCATCATGCGATTTATGTATGAAAGAGAAAAAGGCAAACGAGCGGATCATGGTAGAACTTTAGTTGAAGCTTTAAATGTATCTCCACCTCTTGGTTCAAAAGCTAGAAAAATGTATTCAGCTATGACTACAGATAAGTGGGATAAAGATATTTACGATAAAATACCTTTGTACAATATTGATAATCCTATATGGGCTGCTGCTGGTAACGTTGTAGAAGCTTTAACAAATATTCCAGCTGGACGTATACAAAGAAAAATATCTAATTTAAAAGCAGCTTTAGATAATGAGACTGCTACGTGGCAAAGATTAGCTTTATTTTTAGGTTGGGACAAGTGGAGTTTAGGACTTGAAGAGCCAGAAGAAATAAAGCAAGCTGAAGAAGAAGCTAAAGAAGATAAAAAGAAAAAGAAAAAAGAAGATAAAAAGATAGAAGATAAACAAAAAGAGCAAGAGTTTTTACAAGATCAAAAAAGAGAAAAAGAAGAAGGAGAAAAGCCTAGATGTGCTGCTGTCACTAGAAGCGGAACAAGATGTAAAGGAACTCCTGTAGACGGAACCTACTGTACTATACATACAAAAACAGAAAAAAGGAGTGATGGTAAAGAAGTACAATGTAAAAAAATAAAATCTAACGGTGATCGCTGTAAGATGAAAACAACAAATAAATCTGGATTATGTTATTATCACGACTAATAGTTATATTGGTTTTAATATGTAGCACGGCTAGTGCTCAAACGTTAAAAAAAGCTTTTAAGTTTTCTACGTTCTACGTAGCGGCTAACGGTAACACATCGCTGGCTGATAGAGATATATACTCTGTGCAAGATGGCGCTGTGCTGTATGATACGGTGTTTACTCCATTTGACTATTCGTTAGTTATGGGTATACGTAAGATAAAACGTTTTCAATACGAAGGCACGTCACCATTTAAAGATGGTACTGAATCTGCTTACGGAGATGCTGCTAGTGTAGGTTTATCGCCGTTTGAATACTTGTTTGAAATAGATTATAAACGTCAAGAGGGTATAGAATATATAGATCAACAACATTTCATTAGATACGCTAAAAACAAATGGTTGGCTAAAGTAGAATATGTTAAAGACGGTTTTGCAGATATAGAGTATTTTGAAAGCACACAGAGACTAAGGTTGCGAGGTAAAAAGAAGTTGTCTTTTAATATAGGCGCAGTACAAAGGTTAGCCGAGCCTTATGGATTTGATCCGTTAGAGCAGTGGCAACTTGAAAACAATTACTTACATTATACATGTCTAGCTATTGAAGAAGGTTATTCAGTAGACGTATATGAAAACGAATATAAAGATCCTGACGGTAATATAGTAGCAACTAGCGCTGATGTTTGGAAGCAAGTTGTTATACCTGAAGTCTTAGAAAATTATGTTGAAAAGAAAAGAAACGAACTACCTAATCAATGGCAACAGTCTTTAGTTGTTGGCTTTGATTATTATCATTATACTAAAAACTTTTGGTTACATAGCTGGGGTAATTTAATGCCTTATCACTATGATGATGGTAACAGTTATTCATATCATAATTTCGTTGGAGGACAGTGGTATGATTATTCAGGTGGTTTAATATTTGGAACTAAAATAAATAAACATTTAGGCTTGTTTGTTGAAGGCAAGTATAATAAGTACTGGAATCGTGAGTGGTACGATTTTAAGTGCGGTATCAACTATGTAATATTCTAAGGTATGGCAACTGAAATAGGTAAAGACACAAAAGTAAAATTAAGCTTGGAAACTATCATTTCTCTAGGAGTTGTGTTAGTAAGTATGACTGGCATGTGGTTCACGCTTCAAGCAGATATTGCTGAAGCTAAAGAACTTCCTGAACCACCAGCTCCAGAAGTTACACGTATGGAATTTCAAATGAAAGATGAAATGATACGTAACACTATCATGACAACCCAAGAAGACGTTAAAGAAATTAAAGAGTCTATTGGAAAAATAGAAGACAAACTCTATCAATAATGAAAGTTTGTATAGCAAAATACTTGTATGCGCTAATCATGATATTAGTGTTTACAGCAGCTACAGCTTTTAGTCAAGTAAAAGTAATACACTTTAATGCTGGCTGGAACTCAGCAAACGACGTTGAGTGGTTTAATAAACTGTCAGATGCTGGTAAGAAAAGCTTAAGTATAGACGATCAAAATATACAAAAAAAATATGCTATTGCTATTGTACCTACTATCATTGTGTTTGATGACGGCGAAGAAGTAAAACGTTTTCAAGCAGACCTTAGTTTTAAGATGGTTGCAACTCGCGAAGAAATACAAGAATATATAGACGAACTTATTATAAGTAAATTCTAATGAAGAGATTATTTACATTTTTATTTTTATTTAACATTGCTTTTGCTCAGTGTCCTCCAAACACTTGGGGTTTAAATGTTACTATAAACCCTGACCAATATCCACAAGAAACATCTTGGTATATTATGACTTTCTTTGGTGATACACTTTTAGAAGGCGGGCCATATACTAACATAATAGACTATGAACCACAGTATGCTAGTATTTGTTTACCTGTTGATAGTTTTTACTTTGTATTAAACGACACATACGGAGATGGTGTAGCAGGTAGTTTATGGGGTGGTAACGATGGCTCTGTGTACATAGAACAATGTGGTGACACGTTGTGGGAGTTGCCAGTAGCAGACTTTGGCAATCAAATATGGGACGTAATATATACGTCTGGTTGTCCTCCGCCACCGCCAGTGTTTGGTTGTATGGACTCTAGCTATGTAGAGTTTGACATAGCAGCTACAGCAGACACAGGTATGTGTTTCACGCCAAAAATATATGGTTGTACAGACTCACTAGCGTATAATTATATAGACTCAGCTAATACAGATATAAATATAGATAGCTGCATGCATGAGTTAGAATTAACAGATTTAGCTGGTAACGGTTGGGCTGGATCTAGTTTAAAGTTAGCGCAAGCTACAAGTTTAATACCACCGTTTAATTATCAAGACATCGGCACGTACACATTGCTAGATGGTTTTGATACTACGTTTTTCGTAAACTTAGCAGCAGGATATCCTGTTAGAGCGGTATTTGAAATAACACAGCAGTCAGATTTTACTGCGGTGCAATGCGGTTATAGCTTATACTCTGAAGATTATGTATCTATAGATATTGAAGGAGGTTTTGTAAATCCTATACCACCATTTTTCCCTATTATAGGTGAACCATATTGTGGTAATACTTGTGTTGAAAGAGTTTATGGCTGCACAGATGTAGCAGCTTTAAACTACAACGCTTTAGCTAACACTGATGATAGTACTTGTTACTACTTAGTGGGTTGTACAAACCCTATATACTTGGAGTATAATCCTGCAGCTGACTATGATGATGGTAGCTGCGCTACGCTAGTTGTTGTTGGTTGCATGGATTCTACTGCTTTTAATTATGATCCAGCCGCCAACGTAGAACTAGCAGGCTCTTGTATACCTACAGTACTAGGTTGTATGAACGAGTTTGCTTTTAACTATAATCCATTAGCAAACACACCTGATACTTGTATAGCTGTTGTTGAAGGTTGTATGGATGCCACGGCAATGAACTATGATTCATTAGCAAATGTAAGCGATAACTCTTGCATTTACTATGCTTATGGCTGTACAGATCCAACGGCATTTAACTATGATCCGCTGGCAAACACAGACGATGGTAGTTGTGTAGAAGTAGTTTACGGTTGTATGGACGCAACAATGTTTAATTTTAATCCTGACGCTAACACAGACAATGGCAGTTGTATACCTTTTTACTATGGTTGCATGGACAGTACCGCGCTCAATTACGATGACGATGCTAACACTGATAACGGTTCTTGTGTCTATGCTATTTATGGTTGCAATGATCCGACTGCTATTAACTACGATCCGCTTGTTAACACACCTGACTCAACATGTGAATATTCTGCTGGTTGCGCTATTGGTGACGTCTATACTTTACCTAATGATTGTTTTGCTTGGGTTATAGAAGTTGACGAATATTGTTGTGATGTAGCTTGGGACCCTGGTTGTATTAGTTTATACGAATATTGTCAAGACGGTTGGTCAGGCCCTACAGATATAATAGAGATTAGATATGGCCTTATTACATATCCAAATCCTACAAGTGATTATATATACATAAATAGTAGATTAAAAGTTGACATTACAGTCATTAATATGCTGGGGGATATAGTTATATCTAAGAAAAAAGTTAATGTCTTAGATGTCTTTAAATTAACTCCTGGCGTATACAATTTAATAATTGAACACGAAAATATAAAAGTTAATAAAAAAATAATAAAAAAGTAATGGCAGTACTATCAGTTCAAGATATTACGGAAGCTGGTTTAACACCTTCGTTTGCAGCTGCTACTAACGGCACTGACAACGTTATAAACACTGGTGTTGAGTTTTTAGTAGTTAAAAACGGGCATGGCTCTGCTACTAGGACAGTTACCGTTACAGCGCAGACAACAAGTGTTGTTGATGCTACGTTTGGCGTGTTAGCTAAAAGTAATATAGCTAAAACAATAGCGGCTGGTGCTGAAGCATATATAGGTCCTTTTCCTGTAGCTGCTTTTAACAACGCTAGTAGTCAAATAGTCATTACATACTCAGATTCAGCTGCCGACATAACGATCGGAGCTTTTAAATTATAAAGATTAAAACAATAATAAAATGGCAACATTAACACCAACATTAACATTAGCTAGTACAGACGCTACTTCTGACACTGCTTTTACTTTTACAGTAACAGATGCTTTAACAGTAGACAACGCTGGTCCTTTTCAAGGCTTATCTAGAAAAACTATAACAACTGCAGATAATCAAGAGCTAGTAGACGAAGCAACTAGTGGAGTATTTTACTTCTATGCTAAAAACATTGACACAACTAACTTTGTAGTACTTCAAACTACAGCTAGTGTTCAGTATGCTAGACTAAGCCCAGGAGAATTTTGCTTTTTTCCTATAAACGATGGAGCTGGTTTAGAAGCTAGAGCTGATACTGCTAGTTGTGTTTTAGAATTTGCGTTCTTTAAAAAAGGATAATGCAGTTAGAAGTATTAAGATTTAGTTCTCAAGCTGACTCTACATCTGGTTTGTTATTTGAGTTAACAGACTTAGGTAGAAAGTTCATGTGTTACACGCTTGAAGACGAGCGTAGAGCTTTAAAAGTAAAAGGTGAAACACGTGTACCTGCTGGTACTTATAAAATTGAATTAAGAACTGAAGGTGGTTTTCATGGTAGATACACTAAGAAATATCCTGGTATACACCGTGGTATGCTTCATATCACTGATGTTCCTAACTTTGAGTATATTCTTATTCATACCGGAAACACCGATGAGCACACGGCAGGGTGCCTTATTGTCGGTGACGCGCAAGAAAACAATTTACTTTTACCCGATGGTTTTGTTGGTAAGAGTGTTAATGCTTATAAGAGAATATATCCGTCTATTGCGAAAGCAATTGCAGACGGAGAAGAAGTAACAATAACATATAAAGACTACGACTAATGGCGTACAAGATGAAATATAAAGGGTACATTGGCAAAGGAAAATCACCAATGAGAATTTTAGGGATGAGTAGAGAAGAGCAGCTAGATAAGCAGCATGAAGATAAAATTAAAAAAGATAAACAAGTTCTAGAAGAACAAAAATTAACAACTGATATAGCTGAACTAGATAAAAGATTTAGAGATGCTATGGTAGTTAATCCTGCTTCTAGAAATAGGTAAATGGCTTACATACAAAAAAATAATCCATTTCCAGTTACGCCTTGCGGTAGACGTAGAGCTGGTGGTATTGGTAAAGGCTTTAACAGTAGCTTTACTAAGAAGCCTGATGTACGTAGAACAATAGGTCCTGGTAAAAACTTTAATAAAGCAAAATCAACTGGCACCGGTGGTGCTGCTGGTGGCGGTATGACACAGAAAGGTGTTGATGAGTATAAAAGAAAAAACCCAGGTAGCAAACTACAAACAGCTGTTACAACTAAACCATCTAAACTAAAACCAGGTAGCAAAGCTGCTAAGCGTAGAAAAGCTTTTTGCGCTAGATCTAAAAAATGGAAAAGTAAAAGAGGTTTAGCTGCTAGACGCAGGTGGAACTGTTAAAATATATAGACATGGCTTTTAAAATGAAAAACAAAGAACTTAAAAAAATTATTGGCGAACTTAAAAACGCTAGTAAACTACACGCTGGCCAAGCTGAAAAACTAGAAGATATGTCTAGCTCAAGCGGGTCTCCGTTAAAAAAAATATCTGCTGCTTGTAAAGCTGCTGCAAAACGTAAGTTTAAAGTTTGGCCATCTGCTTACGCTTCTGGTTGGGGTGTTAGATGTACTAAAGCTGGTGGGCCTGGTAAAATGGGTAAAGGTAAAAAGAAGTCATCATTAAAAGTAGGACCTAGAGGACAAGGAGGTATTTATAATCCTAGAACTCAACTAGATCTATACAAAAAAGGAATTACTGTAGCGGGAACTAAACCTACTGCAAAAGAAACTTCTACTACAACAGAAACTACAGAAGTCAAAAAAGATGCTTAGCCCTATACAGAAAAAGAAAACAGCTAAGTCTATTACATGGCATGATTCAGACGCGCCTGACGCAAAAGGTAAGTTTAAAAGTTTATCGCCATCAGCTCTCGCTAGTTGGTTAATTAAAACTAGAAAAGGTAACTTACAAAAAGTAATTAGTAGTTTAAATCAACAGTACGTTTTTAATAGACAAAAAAATCCTAGCTATGCTCGCAAGATGAGAGCAACCATGAACATAGTGAGGAGAAGATTAAAAAAGAAAGATGAGTAAAGCTTATAGAGGTGTATTAAAAGCTCG
>TARA_R100000697_G_scaffold43318_1_pt1 | contig 30162 bp, 48 predicted proteins | sample TARA_R100000697 | Tara Oceans TARA_R100000697 (sample SAMEA2622788) | marine metagenome | biome: marine biome (ENVO:00000447); feature: surface water layer (ENVO:00002042); material: "saline water (ENVO:00002010), including plankton (ENVO:xxxxxxxx)" | depth 5 m
TACATCATTGAGAAGATGTGGTGTAGTAGATCCACCAGATTTAACAATTTCAATATCTATTGTTACATCTTGACTGCTTGAATTAACATTAGCAAAAGACATACCAATAATTGTTTCTGTTGTTGATGACCCTACTGCGTCTAATAAATCTGCGTTACTTGTTCCTAATGTTCCTACAACGCCTTCTAATACATCTGCCAATTTTTTATCCTTTCTAGCTTAATGCTAATACTAATCCTAATGTTACGCCACCTGCCAAATTTGCAATATCTTGTGCAGTTGTCTTTTTTAAATTATTGCTATCATCAGCATCACCGATCAAAACAATATCAGAACCTGCAACTGTGGCCGATGTTGCCTGATTTGGTGCAATTACCAATGTTGATGAAAATGCACCTGATGAGGCAGTTGCACCACCAGATAAACCAGAGGTGCTACTTGTTGTAATTGTTACACCTGTAATATCTCCATCGCCAATAAAACTTGCCCAAGACCCACCATTGTAAAATTGCAATGTATCTGAATCCTTAAGAAAACAAAACATGCCCTCACTTGGACTTGAAACGGCAGAATCTCGTGCAGAGCTATCAGCAAAAACCATTATCACCTGTTCTTGCAAAAAAGTGTTAAATTCTGTTGCGGTGATTAGATCACCAGTTGCATATACCTTAAAACCTGCGCCTGCCATTTTTACCTTTCTTTATGCGTAAGCAAATCTTGTACCCTCACCCAGTTTAGCTTGTCCTAAAATCCATGCTGAAGAACCTGCTGGACTTAATGTTAGCGTCCAATTCCATGATTGTGCAAGTGCTGACACCTCATGGGTTATTGATTCTATCAGTACCTCATCATCAAAACTTGATCCGTCTGGATTCACAACCTTGACTTTGATTCTATCGCCAAAATCTCTACCAAGTGCTTGATTCCATATTAGCGTATTTTGTCTTGGATTTATTACCAATTTATCAAATCTTATTTGTGGTGTTGATGTTTCTGCAACCTTTTGTGATATTAAAGAGGCAACGTTTGTATCAGAAATATTTATTGTTGTTGTTTGGTTTACAAAGGCACCATAAGAAAGAACAGAATCTGTATCTGCTGTAAATTGTGTTGTACCACCCTCTCTTGTCCATTCATAAATGTTAATTATTTCTTCATCATCAAAAGAGATACCAACATCTGTATAAGGTAAATTAGATCCGTCATTACTAAATGTTGCTTGAACATTTATGGCTTTTGTATTTGATAGCCTATAATCTCTATTTCTAAATGTTACCTTGCCGTCAGCAGATATAAATAATTGCGCATTTTCAGCAGTTTCACATTCTTGTAATGCAGTTAAAACATTATCTGTTGATTGTTGTGTACCTACCTGCAATGTACCTGTATTTATATCTCTACGATCAGAAGGCCAACCGATTGCATTTAAAATATTTGTTACCCTTGTACTTGATAATTCATTTGTTGAAGGTGTAAAAGATAATCTTGTAGATTGACCTATTTCAGAAAATCCTGGTAACCCAAGTCTGAAACCTCTTGCCTGAATATCACCTTGTTTAAATATTCTAAAGGCATCAGAAGCTGTAATTGTTACAACAGAATCATTACCATTTGCTGGATAAGAAACCGGTATTTTATCTAAAAAACCCTCAAAAATTTTATATGTTGTAGAATCAAAATCGGCAGAGACCCTTACTCTTTTTAGTGGTTGAATTTTAGTTTTACCTGCTGATGAATCAAAAAATGGTGAAGATGTATTTGTTGGATTAAATCTATTATCAACATTAGAAAGTAATAAAGATAATCTACCTGCACCAAATTGACCTAATTCATTGACCCTACCTCTTGATGTTGTAAATGATCTAACAAATGTTGAAATATCTGTGAAAGACGGACTTGTATCAAAAGGGTTAGAATCAAATGCAATTTCAACTGTAAGGTCCACATTTGAATCAAATGCGACACTCATAATATAACCTTTAGACCTCTTTTTTGTGCCTCAACAACCTTTACTGCAACATCATCAGCATTAAATTCACCCTGTATGTTATTTTGTATATTTAAAATTGTTGTAACACCTGATCCACCATTAAATCTTGAATCTGCCAGTACCCTTTGTGTTGCAGTTGTTTCTGTTGGTAAAGTTAAATCACCTGTTGGACTTGGTGTAGGTATAAATGGTGGTGGTGATGATCCGCCACCGTTAGTTGTTGCAGTTGGTGGTTTCATATTCATCACTGCCAATATGTCCTTATAAATATCTGCCAATGTTTGACCTGTACTTTTGGCTATTGAATCTAAAGCTGCCTTTAAATTATCAAATGCCTTAACATCTGAAATTGCCTTATCTAATTCTCTTTTTGCTTGTGCAATCTTTAACAAATGTTGTGGTTGTTTTAATTCTTGAAAGTCTTTGTTTGCCTCATTAAATCTTTCTTGTGCGTCTTTCAGATCATCAAGTAACCTAATCTGTTCTCTTTCAGCTTGTTCTAATTCATTTTTTAACCTTATTACCTCACGATCATCACCTATTGCCTGTTGTCTTATTTCATTTAATCTGTTTTGTGCAACAATCAATTCTTGTTTCTGTAATTCTGATTTATCTTCTATTTCAGTTAATCTTCTTACTGCCTCTTCTTGCCTTAAAATTGCAAGTTTTTCTTCGTCTGTAATTCTTGTTGCATTTTTTCTTGCCTCAAATAATTTTTCTTCAATATTGGTTACCTTTTGTTTTTGTCTTTCTAATTGTTTTTCAACATCTGTTACCTTTTGATCGGCCTTATTTCTTTTATCTAATAACCTTTCATTTTCTTTTAATATATCTTGGTAATTTTGTTCTGCGTCAAGCATTGCTGATAAGGCACCAAGTTGTTTATCCAACATTTCATCAGATAATTCAGTTACTGCCTCTGTTTGTTCTTCTACTTGTTTTGTTGTGTCCATAAGAGAAACTGCCAACATATCTTGTTCTACTGCATACCTTTCTGAATTTCTTGTTGCGTCAATTTGTTCTAAATTTGCAATTCTTAATTTTTCTGCATATTCTCTATTTCTTTCGGCATTTCTTTTTACAAAATCTGAAGCAGTTTTGTGCCTTTCTGCAACCCTTGATAATTCAAATGCAATTTCTTGGTTACCTTTAATTGCAAATCTTATAATCCCACCAAAAAAACCATACGTGTCTATATTGTCATCTAAAACTTTAAAATACGCTTTTATACCGGGTATGGAATCTGTAAAGGTTTGAAGAAGATCAGATGTTGCTTCAATGGTATCTCTTATTGCTGGCTCAAATTCTTCTATAATTATTTGACCTAATACTGAAAACCTATCTTTTAATATATCTGCCTGACCTGCAAGAGAATTTATTTGTTTATCAGCAACCTCTTCTGTTGCACCTGCTGAATCTCTTAATGCCTGTTCATATTCTCTTATTTGATCCCCTGCACCAGAAAGAATCTTTACTGCGTCTGCAACACCACGATTCAAACCTAATTGATCTAATGTTGCCGCTTTCATCTCATCAGACATTGGCCCAAGCACTGCGTCCAATTCTTCTACAATATCAGCAACATTTTTCATGTTCCCTTGTGTATCAAACATATTTAGACCTAGTTTGGCAAATTCTTCACTATTCTTTGCAGTTGCCCTTGGTATATCTCTTAAAACTTGGTTTAATTTTTCACCTGCCTCTGCACCTTTTACACCACGATCTGCAAATGCAGCCAAAACAGCAACACCCTCTTCTATATCTTTATTTACAACCTTTAATGCCGCACCTGATTTAGTTGTTAATGCTTCCGAAAACTGTTGAACACTTGCATTTGCCAATGTATTGGCCTTTACAAGAACATCAGTAACCCTTGTTAGATTCTCTAAGTTTTTTTGTGCGTCACTTACAGTTAGACCTAATGCTGATTGTGCGTCTGTGGCGAGATCGGTGGCTAATGACATATCAAACATACCTGCTTGTGCAAATTTTGCTACCTGTGGTAATGCAGCAATAGATTGTGTTGCATTTAAACCTGCTGATGCTAAGAAAAAGAAAGCCTCTGCTGATTCTGTTGCAGATATTCTTGTAGATGTGGCAACATCTCTAGCGGCCTGTACCATTCTCTCTTGTTCTTGAACAGTAGTGTTCATGATTGCAAGAGATTGGGTTAGTGCGTCCTCAAATTCAACAAATTCTCTTACTGCCTTTGAAACACCAATTGCTAATGCAGTACCAAATGCAACTGCGGCCCCTTTTACAACCTTTGAAAGTTTGGCAGTTTTACCACCAAGACCTTCCATTTGTTTACCTGCAAGCTCGGCACCTTTTGTAACAATACGAATAAATATATCTGCTACTGCCATTATCTTTTTGACCTTTGTTTATTCAATTCTGCCTCTTGCATTGCCTGTTGGTAATCTCTGCGTTTTTTTTCATATAGGTAAAAACCTATCCACTGTTGATATTCTAGCATGGACATTGATTGTCGCATACTACCCACAGTCATACCTAGATCACGTGCCAATTTAAATTCAAATGTTAAATCAGTATCGTTTTCAAAATTGGTCGGCTAGATCGCCTTGACCCCCTAAACCATTAATATCGTTTAATGCTACAAAAATCTGATCTATAACCGTAGATTCTTTTTCATAAAGCATATTAATTGCGTCATCATCTAGTTTTGGCTCAAGAACTGAAACCTTAAGTAATTCTTTTTGGTAATCAAATGCATCTGTATCATCTGCATTGATTAGCCGACCTAATTTTATTTGTGTTGCCTTTGAAATACCCTGTACCAATATTGTTCTATCCCATTGAGGTATAAATACCTCTTCTGTTGGAACATTTGGTATTGAGGCCAAATCTTCAAGCGTTAGTCGTTTTTTCTTTTCAGTCATTGTAAACCTAGTGTGTGCCTCTAGTTACTGCACCTGTGACTTGCAGATCGCCAGAAAATGCAACAACATCTCCTACTGGTGAAGAAATAGCATAATTTGTCAATATACATTCCCCTGTGTACTTAATCTTTCCAGACGCAGTACCTTCTGGTGAATATTCATAAGACAATGTAGCAGCTTGACCTACTACTGCACCAAATATTGCGTCTGCTGTTGCGTCCCAAACTCCACCAAGTGAAATTGTCGCATCTTTCAAACCTGCAATATAGGTTTTATTGCTTGCACCTAGAGTTGTTGTTTCAGCCACATCAGCTGTTTCTGGAAAGTCTACATTATTCACAAATGCAGATATATCGGTTAATGATCCACTTGCGTTATCAATTTTGAAAACACTATCCGATCCATGTACAAATGCCATATTTCTCTCCTATCCTACTCTTCCAAAGCCAACTATTACAGAAAAACTTGGTGTACTACCAGTTATCGTATAATTGACTCTAAGGTATCTATTTATTGTTGTTCCACTCGCAACCTCACTAACTTGTGAACCTACGGCCGTGAAATCTGTAAAAGTTACAAGATCAACAAATGTAACATTATCTGAACTATGTTGTATCTTGATTGTTGCTGTTGGTGTTGATGACCCAGATTTTGCAGTAACAATGGCGATTGCACCACCACCATTACTTGTTGAAGCACTATTATCGGTTACTGTTGAATTACCTGTTGCAGTAACAGTTGCATTATCTAAAACCAAACCAGTAAATAAACCTGCATTAGACTGTAAATCCACAGTAGTGGCAACAACATCACCAACGGGTGAAGATTGTCCATAATTTGTTACTACACCTGTACCAAAAAATATACTTTTGCCGTCTGTAATACCATCTGCACCAATGCATATATCAGTATTTGTTGATGATCCTAAAAATGGTTGAAGAACTGCATCTGCAACTGAATCAAACATACCAGATAAACTAACTGTGCCGTCCTTATCACCTGCAATATAAGATTTATTTGAAGATCCAAATGCAGTTGTTTCTGTTACATCTGCTGTTTTTGTAAAATCTACATTATTAAAATATTCACCAAAATCATTATTATCCAAAAAAACTTTTGAATCTTTACCATGTACAAATGCCATTAGAACATACTCCTTGTTTGCCTTCTTCTTCTTCTACGTCTATTTCTGTTTGATCTTCGGCCACCTGATCCTGTACCTCTACCATATCCCATTATTCTTCCTCCGTTTCATACCATGCTTCATTTTCTGGTGTGTTTGGATCATCAGCAATAAAATGTCCTTTGTCATTTCTTGCCCTCTTTACAGTTTTATTTAAATCTGCTTTTTCAATAACATTTAATTTTTTTAACTCATTAAAGGTTTTATTTTTCAAATCTTCTTTTTTAACAATATCACCGACCTCATATCTTTTTTTATCGGTTTCAAAACCTATTAAAACTTCATACATTATGCTATTACCTCTACTGTATATTCAACACCTAAATAATCAATGTTATTTATAGTATACACGCCAACCTCTTTGGCTTCAATTACCCTACAAGAATTAGCCGCACCACCAAGTGTAACATCTGATTCAATTTGTGCCTTTACTGAAGAAGATCCTGTACTAGCCAAAAAAGAATCTAATGTTTCTTGGCTGTCTTGTGCGTCAACCTTTGATACATAAACATAAATTGGTATTTCATATTTATCAGCACCTCTTTGTATTGTAATATCATATTCAACAAGCTCTACAACACCAACCACTGCTGTTGGTGGCTCTATTGAATCTGGTACAAATTTAAAAACAGTTAATGAAGATATATTTTCAAGATTCGTACCGATACCATTTCTAATTGATGTTAAACTAGCCACCTAACCTACCTTTTTTATATTCTATTTCTATTGCCTGTGCAGTTAATCTTACCAAATTAATTCTTTCCTGCCTTGTGTTTTTTTCTGCAATTAGAAAGAATGGTACCAATGGTGTACCTTTTTTACCTATTGATCTTTGTACTGCATATGGATTGAGACCTTTTGCCTCTGCCCATGGTATTAATTTTTTAATTGGTGGAAAATGTGGTTTTGATCTTGTAAATGGTTTGGTTAATTTTAACCTACCTGAAATTTTTGGATCACCATGAACAAACGGTGCATAACTTCTTGAAGAAAAAACTCTTACAGAATTAGGTAACCTACCTTTTGCATGTACCCTTTGTGCATGAATTGAATTTTTTAAACTACCTGAAAACTCTGGTGCTTCTTTTCTAGCTTCTTTTCTTATAACCTGACCTGTACTTCTCAATAATTGTCTTATTGGTTTATTTGTCATATTGGCGTAATCAAGCCTTCTTTTTAATTTATCTATACCTTTTATCTCGGCTTGAAACGATTGTGCCATTAAAGAACTTGGCCTACAAGATCCATTTTCTTAAAATCTTTTAGTAAATTTAATGCGTCTGGATCAAATTTACTAAATAATTCTGTTGTACCTGTTTCTGCATTACCAAAAACATTAAATGGTGTATCTTTTCTCTTAAATAACCTTAATGCCTGTATTCTTGTTGCCTGTTCTATGGCCTCTGGTACCATTGCAAATCCATATTTTGCTGTTATCTGAACATTATTTATAATATCTGGATCAAATCTTTCACTTGATCTTGTATTTAAAATTCTTATTTGTGTGAATGGAAAATGTTCACCTGCACCTGTACCAAGTGTTTTAGGGTTTGTTGGTGTAACTATAAAATCAGTATTAATTGTTAGTGTCTTATCATAAGACCCATTATCTGTTGTATCTAATTTAACAATCAAACCAGTTGTTGTTGAAATATCTGGTGTATCTAAAAACAAATTGCTTATCGGTGTAAATGTTTTTACCTGTGCAGATGAATCTTGCCAAAATCTTCTTCCACAATATCTATCAATTTGTCTTGAAGCACCAAGAATGGCATTAGAAATGTTTGTATCTTGTCCACTACCTGATAGGCCAATATATGCCTTTAAATCGGCAGCCGATATATAACCTGCTGTTGCCATGTTAAAACCTTATTTATTTACTTTTATTTTCTTTTGGTTGTTTTGCCTTTGAAGAAAGACCCCACTCTTTACCTTGTGCGTCAGTGATCTCTTGACCTGTTGCACCTAATAATTTACCTTTTTTCCAACCTTTTGGTAAATCACCTGTGGTTTCTTTAATATCACCATCTTCATTTATCCAAACATGTTTTTTTAACTTCATTTTATCCTTTCTGGTAAATGGGTCACCAAATTCATGATGACCCAAAACCATTTTTCAACTAGTCTTTACAGACCTGTAATTGAACAGAAAGCTGCTGCACGATAGATCGGTAGACCTAATCTCACAGTTGCTTTCATAACAATAATATCTTTTGTAAAGTTGGCATCGTGTGAATCACTCATAGCAATTTCCATACCTTGTCTTGCAACTACATGAATTGCTTGACCTCCACCAAATACACCAACTAATGCTGTACCTGCTGGTCTTGTGGTATCTAATACTACAGGTAGACCCCATAATGTTTGTCCAACTGCACCACCAAATTGACCTGCTCCAATAAATAGAGGTTGGGTCTGTGTGAATCCTGCACCAGATGTTCCAGATGTATCAGCTACTTCTGTAACGACTTGGTACCAGTCACTTGGGTGCATAATAATTGCGTCTGGGTTTAAGAAACTATCTTTTTGTATTTCTGTGATAGCTTCATAAATTTGCCCTATTCTTTTTAAGCCACCAGAGTAGCTACCAAAGGCAAATGTATTTATACCAGAGGCATTTAAAATACCAGTTAAGTTTGGTGCAACACCTGATCCAGCCATAATCTGGTCTGTTACTGCCAAGTTAACCATTGTTCTTAGTCTTGAATCTAAGTAACCTTGAACAGCACTTACATCTGCAAGCAATTCTTCTGTTACTGGTAAGAAAGCACCAATCTTTCTGATGTTTTCTGTTCTCTCGGTAAATGCTAATGCATTTTCACCAAGGGTACCACCTTCAGCAGTTGCGGCAGTGTTATTTGTAAATGTTGTTTCTTCTAGGTATTTATATTGAAAATTATCTGTTGTAATTGTATCAATTAAATCCAAAACATTTTGTGGATCTCTAACTGCTGTTGGCACAACCAAGTCTGATCGTGTTACTGCAGGTGGATATCCAGTTTCTGTAAGAGTTGTTTTAAACTCATACGCAGGGTTAAACTTAAGCTCTGATGAGATATTTTTTTGTCCATCTTTCATAAAAGCTTGGTATGCTTTTGATTCTAATAATTCTTGTCCAAGAGTTGTTGGTGCCTCTTTAACCTCAGCATGAATTGCATTAGGCTCTACTGCTTTACCTTTTTCTACTTCAGATTCCATGTCAGCTTTTTCGGCCTCATATTTTTTAGCCTCTTTGATCTTTTCGACCAATTCTGACATTTTCTCATTACGATTGTTCCACTCTTCTAGTTTCTGTGAATCCATTTCTGTTGATTCAACTTCACTAAATTCTTTAAGTGTACCTTCTCTTAACTCAAGTAATTCCTGCTCCATTGTTTTAATGTTTGCCATTATTACCTTTCTTAAATATCAACAGTTTGTAAACTTGTCAATATCTCAATCGTTTTTTTAATTGTATCGCCTACCTCTTCTTCATCTGGTAACTGAATTTGTTCTGGTGCTGCAACATTAAGTAAATTATCAAGATCATCATAAATATCTTGTATTTCACTTTGTAATTCAGATATAGACTCATAAGCCTCTTGCGATAACTTTTTATCTTTTTGTAGGCGTAAGGCAGTAAGCTCCTTAGCCCTTTGCGTTACCGAGACCAAGGCAGTAAGTGCCTCTTCTATTTCTTCAGTAAATTTTTTACCAGTTTCTTTGGTTTCTTTTTCTTCTTCTTTTTGTTCTTTAATAGCCATGGTGTATGTTTCTTGATTTGCACCAACAAGCACTGGTGAAACTTCCCAAACTTTTAATTCTTTAAGGTATCTAACATCAACCTCTGCATTATCTTTTTGAAATTTGCCTTTTTCTGAATCAACAACCTCATAACCAAATGACCATTGTTGTAAATCACCCATGGCTTTTACAGTATTGTATGCCTCTCTACCTCTTTCAGTGTCCATAATAAATTCACCTTTGAACACTGCCTTATCGTTATCTTGTGTAATTTCACCTCTGCCTATTACATCTTTCCAATCATGACCCCAAACCATGGCAACACCTTTTTCGCCATAACCTGATTTTATTGAATTAGGTAGAACAACATCACCGTCTGTATCTATTGTATTAAAAACAGAAAATACGGCCTCTACCTTTCCCTCAACATCTTGACTGAATACTGCGTCTATATTTTTAAATTCTTTACTCATAACACCTCATGATATATTACCGTGCATCTGCAATTAATTGTTTCATTTGCAGGCGCACCACCAGAACTATCCGATGGATATAACATATTATAGCCACCAACACTAAAAAATCCATTTTTATTGATCCTTTGTCCGTCAGCCAATCTGTGTGTATCTCTTGTAACACCATCTCTTGTTGCAACCCACTCTTTCTCTAATGTTAAACCAGATTGTGTTACTGCTAAATCTTGTCCGAATTGTGATAATGCCAAACCCTCTGTTCTTGCTATCGTTGAGGCACGACCTAATCTTTTTTTACCTAATGCGTCTGATATACCATTAGCAACATAATCTTCTAAATCTTTACCTCTTAGACCTAAATTGGTGGCCTCTGTTACAGATCTTCTAAGATCACGATTCAATCTATCTTTTGTTGTTTTTGCCAAATCTGGTAAAACAGTATCTAATCTGTTACTTACAAAATCAATGGCCGTTCTGTTTCTTCTAAAATCTGAAATTGGTATTCGTACACCTCTTCTACCTCTCAATGGATAAAAACCCTCTGTAATCACTTCTTGTCTTGGTTTTCTTCTTCTCTGTCTTTGTATTTGTTCTTGTTCTTCTTCAGTAAATTTAAATTCTTCTGGTAAAAGTATTTCTATTTGGTTAAAACCAAAATCGGTTGTCATTGATAAATATAAATCATAAAGATCAGCAGACCATTTGATAGTCTGGTTATCTATAAGGTTATTTAATATTGTTAAATTACCAACAGTTGTTAAAGAATTATTTTTTATAAATTCATTTATTACTTTGTTTTGTTCTGTAAAAAGTTTGTAATATTCAACACCTAACGTAAGATCCCAATTTCTAAGTAATGAATCATAATTTTTCCATAATATATCTTTTATTTCTTGATTGTTAAATCTCTCTAATCTTTCTTTTTTTTCTAGTTGTTTTAATCTTGATTTTCTTATAACCATTTCTGTAACTGAATTTGTTTTTTCGTCTCTTATGTTCATACCTTTAACTAATTTATTAGACCAAGATTTACCTGCCTCACCACCCCATAATGCCCATGCAATACGACCATTACTAGGATATCCATCTTCACCCGGTCTATAACCCTCTGCCCTCTTATCAATTTCATGCCTTGGAAAATATCTTGCAATCTGTCTTACCTTATTTGGACTTGCAATTGTATTTGATAATAAATACCTAGCTGTACCCCTACCAACAGATGTACCACCTCTATTAAATTCAGAAACCCAATCTAATGCTCGTCTTGCCTCTTCTTTTGCACCCTGTGGTATTGTAAAATCTAAATCATCATAAGGTGCCTTATAATTTTTTTTACTTGAAAGTGGGTGTGATCTTGGTAATAAATCCCTATCGAATGCTGTTCTTGGAAATCTACCTGTTCTAAGACCAGTCATAAAGGCATTCACTCTGGCCAAAGCCCATTGGTCGGCAGATCTTACATTACCTCTTACAGATGCAGGGTTTGTTCTATATGCACCAACACCTCTTCTAAATACTGCTTCAAGCATTCTAAGTGTTGCCCTATGCCTTGGGTTTTTATCATTATGTGCTTCTACCTTATCTCTAAGTATTCTTTCGATTCTTGCACTAACCTGTTTTTCTTCTCTGAAATCTTTAATGATTCTTAATTTAGAAACTGGTTGTGTAACCGTTCTATCTGTTTGATCGTGTGAGCCATCTTCGTTTATAGACCAAACACGCATGTTTGCGGTTTCTTCATCTCTGTTTATTGATGTAATAACACCATGAACTGTACTCGGTGGGTCTGGGTCTTTCGGTATGGACCAACTTACAGTATCGCCAACCGATATTTCACTAAGAGTCGCCATCTTCAGTATTTTCAATTCTTGCTAAATATTCATTATGTGTTGAACATGGCATATAAATTAATCTACCGTCATCATCATGGGTATGTGTACCAGAACAACCTAATTCTTCAGCCCTCTCTCTTGCCTCTTCAATGGTTGTAAATTCATCTTTGCCAACCTCTGCTTTTATTTCTTCAAATTCAGTATCAACATCATCAATTTCTTCCTCTTCTTCATATTGAGAATCGCCAAACATGTGAATTTGTCTTAATCGTGCCTCTGCAAGTTTTCTTGTTGGATAACAACCAAATCTTCTTGTACCCTCTTCATTGTAAACACAAAACTCATCACCCTCTTTTTTTATTATTTTGGTTTCATCAATAACAAATGCAGATTCTTCTAATTCATTTTGCACATCTTCCTGTGTTTCTAATTGTTCTTCTTCTTGCATGTTTTCTTTTGGTTGAATTGTTTTTGCGTTTGTTGGTACAACATTTAATGGAACATAATATACATCTTGTTCATCAGTTGTTGGTAAACCAACCTGTGATCTTGCCTCTGCAACAGAAATCCAACCACCTTTTACACCAATATTTAATCTTTTATACAAATCTTCTTCATCAGATTGTAAAGACCTTACATTAGAAAAATCATACTGGGCTTTTACAATGTTCTCACTTTGATAATCTGTCTGTAATAATTGGTATGTTAATTCTGTCGCAACCATACGCCATAATGGTATTAATTTATTTTCTGTAAAATATTCTCTAAGCATTCTTGCATTTGCATAGGTTGCCCTTTCAAGACCTGCGCCCAAACCTGCAAGAATTGCAGGAACACCCAATACTGCTGAAACTCTTTCTTCTGGTATTCTTCTTAATGTTCCAATATCTAATTCACTTGGACTAAATGCCATTTTTTCAACAGTCATTGACCCAGATAAAACAAGTGGTTGTCCTCTTTTTGATCCACCTACCTTTTGTTGGTATGTTTTACTTATCTGATCTGATTCATCAGCAGAAATTGTGAAATCATCTTTTGGTGAAATAATTACAGATGGAACACCACTGTTTGATAATAATGCAGTTGATAATTGACCTGCCGCCTCATCACCGAAAATCTCTCTTAATACAGTTTGAAGTGGTGCATAACCTTGTTTATGATTTGTTGGGTCTAGACCTAATCTAAAATGTATCATATCAGATCGATCAATTATTAATTTTCTATCGTCCATTGCATATTCATAATTTGTTATTAGTTGTTCTTCTGTACCTTTTGCAGAAACCCTATCTGGTATTAATGGGTACAATGCTGTAACTTGACCTGTATTATTTTTTTCTTTTAACAGATATGCATCACCGAATACATGTAATGCATTAATTATATATTGTTGCACAACCTCACCACTCATAAATGGGTTTGGTCTTTCCATTAAAATTTCAAGTGGGTGGTTAAAAATTATTTGTTCTTCACCGTCACTATCAAATGATTTTACAATAAGGTTTGCTTCTGAAAATGATGTTCCTAAAACCTGTAAACATGCTGTTACAGCACTATTTGATTGTCCGTTGCCTAAATCTTTTAAATCAAAATTACCTGCAAGGGTATTGTAACCCATGATAAAACTACTTGGTGTAATTGGATCTTCTCTAAAAAAATTAATTCTTTTTTCTCTTGTATCTCTTGTGGTTATGTTACCGAAGACTACTTCCCTAAATGATCTTCTTTCTGCCAATGTGTACCTTTCTAGGTCGCCAGCAAGTTAGAAACGCACCTAAAAACTAACTTGCTTTTGACCAAACTTTTTCTACTACCATAATACATAAAAATTAGCAACCTAATAAGCTATATATCTATTTTTATTTCGTATTTCCAAAACGCCGTATGCAAGTGCGTCTACCATGTCATCATGTTCACTCTCTGGAAATTGCAATAATTCTCTTTTCAAATCATCATAGTGCATGTTTGCTGAATTTAAAAACATTGATCCGCCTTCCATAAACGCAGATAATGGTAATGCCCTACTGACTTTATCTTTGTCTGGTCTTAATTCTTTTACAATCAAGCCCTCTCTTCTTGCAATTTGTATAAGTGATAATTGATACCCTGCTCTTTCGATACCAACATAAGACAAACCATGTTCCAATACTTTTTGTTTTATCTTTGGTACAATATCTGGACCCTCTAATCGTTCTCTTACCATATCGATAAGAATTAATTTATTATTTTCTGTTTTTGCAAAACATGCAATAACTGTGTAATCAGCAGTCTGTCTTGTTGATGTTGCAAGATCAACAGTTGCAAATTTCTGGCAATCTATATCAAAAACCTTTTCTGTACCAAGATCATACTGTATGCGTTCTTCATAATAACCTGCATTATTCATGAATCTTACTGTGTCTTTGGTAAATGTTTTTATCCAATCTTCTTTAAATATACCACCTGTAAATTCTACAAACTTGGCCTCATATTCTTGTGAATATAGATATGTACCTATTTCTTCTTTTGCAATATCTAATTCAGATAATGGTACAAATGGGTTTGTTTTTGTTGGTAACTGCCACCTTTCCCAATCATCTAATGATTCTGATTTATTGTACAATTCTTCAAACCAATTGAAACCTTTTGGTGTTGAAATAAATAATGCACCACCCTGTCTTTCAGTCAATGTTGGTCTTACCACCTCTGCCCATACATTTGGTTTCATAAATGCACACTCGTCTAAAACTACAAAATCAAGTCCTGCACCTCTCAACCTATCTGGATTGTCTGCCGATCTGATCGATACACTACCACCTGTTGGCATAATTACTGTTTTTTCTGATTCTTTAATTAAGGTACCATATTCAATACCAATATTTCTTAAATCTTTCCAACCCTCTAATGCCATAGCATATGTTGGTGCAATCCACCATGCACGGCCACCTTTCCATGCTTTTTCTAAACATAACCAAACACCAAGTCTTGTTTTACCCCACCTACGACCTGCTGATAACACCTTAAATCTTGCATTAGATTGTGCAACTGTTTTCTGACCCTCATGTAATTCTGGTAATTTAACTACATATTTTTTATTTAGGCCAACATTTTTTAAATCTGTGTCCATTATTCTTTTTTTAGGTCGGCATTTTCGGAATTTTTGGGCAATTCATCATCTAAATCGTCCATAATAGGGTTATCAAACCAATACATTACTCTTCTTCTTTCTTATCTAAATCTTCTAACCATGATTATAGTTTAAATTTCATTTCCCCAACTATCCCAACCCTTATAAGATTGTCTGGCAAACAATTCTATGCGTGGTAAATCCCCTACTAATTGAACAATTTTATCTCTTACAATGTCTGGCTTCTTTGAGTGTTCTTGTATTCTTTCATCAATTATTTGGTGGACTTTAGCCGATTGTCTTTTTATTTTTCCTTGAGTTGCTAAAATACATATTTCAGCGTTGGCTCTAGTCCAATGACCTAATCCCCAAAACCAACTATCTGCTTTTTTATTCTTTTTTACCCAAGTAAAAGCAACAGTTTTATAAGTAAAACCCCAAGATTTCAAAACTTTAAAACTATCTTCTAATAATGGATAAGTTACCCACATAAATAGAATACAATTATTATCTGCAATATCTTGTATGGGCATATCTTGTATGTCTTTGAGTGTCATTGTAGAATAATGCTGTTCTGCACTTCTGCCTGTGCCTTTAGCTGACCAAACTTTATAATTCCAAGGCGGATCAGCATAAATTATGTTGTACTTTTTATCAGGAAATGGTATATAGATCATTCTTCTTCTTCCTTATCTAAATCTTCTAACCATGAGACATGTACCCTTTGACCGTCAACAATGACAAACAATTCTTCATTATTCTTCTTCTTGTACCGTTCTAACATCTTCTGCCTCTATGATTATTTCTTTCTCACGATCTAACTTTTTACCGTCTGACCAGTTTAATTCTATCTCAACTGGTGCATTTGGGTCGCCTTGTAACTGTAATTTTTCTTTGCGACCAAATTTATCTGGGTATTTTCTTTCTAATAACCATGCATCTGCTTGCCATTGACCCTCTTTACCTGCTTGTTCTATTCTTGCAACACGCCTTATTATCGCATCTGCCTCTGCCTTGTTTACCTCTAACCAAAAAGACACATAAGGCTCTACACCATTCTCTGCTTTTTCACGCCATAATCTAAATGTTCTTGAGGCTATCCCTGCGTATGCACATGCGTGTTCTGTGTACATACCTAATCTAATTGCCTCTAATAATCTTTCTTTTAATTCTTGATCTACGAGTTTTGGTTTATTATTCATGCGTTTTAATTATAATAGCAAAAACCCCTCATAAGAGGGGTCATGCTAGAGTAAATGGTTTTTTTACACTTCTGTATATGGACCTTTTTCAGAAGAAAAAAGTAAACCTTTTCGGCCAATTGTTTTTCTTTCTGCAAAATCTGTCCAATGCACATGTTCTAAATTTTGTCTTGCATCATCAAAATCCCTTTCTTGTACAGTCAATTTCCAACCATTCATGCTAGGCATGATTGTGTAATGATATTCTGTATCGCCTCTATCTTTAAAAGATTCTACATTGTCTAATTTTTCTATTTCATTTACATAATCTGCAACAGAATTAACTCTATTTTCTTTTGCAAACTTTGAAAATGATGCCTTGAATTTACCCCAATCAAGTGAATCTGCGTATGCTACAAAATGTTGTAACAATTCCCCTAAACCACCTTTTATGTAACCGTCATGATGTTTGTAAAAACTATCACCGTAACCTACACCTTTTTTTGCATCGGCGGTATATCTTACCTCTATTGTTGATCTTGTTGACATATTGTCCTTTCTCTATTTATAAGAGTATATTAGGCCATTTTCTGATTCTTTGTCAATCTTAGATTAAAAAATATTACCCCCTAGTAATACAAGCTATCTAGGGGGTCGTACGCATATCACAACAAGGGGTAATAAGTGTGATACTTGTATTAATTCTATCGTAAACCCGCGTTTTTAAGAAGATTTACAACATGTTCGTGCCGTTCTTCTTCTGATTTATTTAACCAATCTTGTATTTCTTCTTGATGTTTGTTTGTTTGATCTGATAAAGGTTTTAATATTTCTACCTCTGAATTATTTAATTTATACATATACAGATCAGCTTCATGCTTATGATTTTCTAATTTACAGGCCTCACCAACATATCTTTTTTCACCATGTTTCGATTGATGTAATTGATTTAACTCACTAATTCTATTTCTTGCAGATAGACCTGTTGCATTAATTAATTCCATAATACAATGCCACCTACCGTCTGATAATATTTGTTCAATTCTTTCTGCGTAACTCATCTTTTATTTCCTCTTTTAGGAAACCACCCTTGAGTTAATGCAGTTTCTAAAATATATCTTGGTATTGCAATGGCTTGTTTTGGGTCATCATCTTTGTAAACAACAAATACCATTGCTAAATGTGGCTCTGTTTCTGTCTGTAAAAACCCAAAACTACCTACACATTTTTCTGTTGTTTTTTCACCCTCTTCATTTGAAATAACCTGTTCCCAAATGAGAGAATCGGGGTTAGCTTTAAAGCCTGTTATTTCTTCTTCTTTATCTTTTTTGAATTTGCCTAAATCAACAAAATCATTAGTCATCAAATACCTTTTTTTCTGCATGATCTAATAATTTTTCAACATCTGACCCTGTCAAATAAATTATATTAGAATCAGCCAATTCTTCTTTAATGGTAGGTTTATTCAATCTTTTTTGTACCGACCAGATCAACTGACCGAACATAAAGGTCATGAATAAAACACCTAATATTTCTACATTCATTATTCTTCTTCCCCTTTTTTGTTAATCATACCTTGTACGACATCTTTTATACCCTCAACTGTATTTAATTGTGCGTCATGTAAATCAAATTCTTTTGAATCATCACCGAAATGAAAAATAACATCGGGCATTATCTTGATCCCTCTTCGGCCATATCGTGTAATATTTCTGCCTCTTCTATCTCTTTTATATGGGTTTTTAATCTAGCTTTAAGATCACGCAGTACATACAATCTACCGTTTATGTCTGCAATCGTAATTTTAAATTCATCACCTTTTTTTAAAAATATTTTTCTTAATTGTAATTGTTCTTCTAATTCTTTTTCAACAAATTTAATTACATCTGCCACTGCCTCTATTGCTGGTGGCTCACCAAGGTATCTTGACCCTGGCCCATGATCTACAAGTAAAATTCTTTTTATTTCTGACATGATTGCCTTTCTTCTATATCAATAATTATAAATAAAGATTATGACACTTTTTTGCCATAAGACGGATTTTCTATGATACAAAACCTACAAATATCTTCATATCGATCATTGTTTGCATTATATAAAACATGAGCAGTTTTTCTATGAAGTGGTCTGTTACAGTTTTCACACATTTTGTTACCTTTCTCTATTTATATAAGAATATTAGGCTAATTTTAAAATGTTTGTCAAATCTTAGATTAAAATATTATAAATAAATTTTATAACCATTTGAAAGGCCTGATAAAAAATTTAATAAATCTTCTGCCTCTGGCACAATTAAATATGCAAGATCATTGAATTTTGTTACAACAGAAACCTCAAATTCATTTTTTTTAGATAAAACAACAAAATACAAATCGTTGTCATTTTTAAATGATAAACCACCCTCTGTTTCTTCTAATGGTGGTATAACTGATATATCATATTTAACCAATTGTGGAAATTTACTTAAATAATATGCAACTGACAATGCACCCCAATTTAAATCATCATTTGGTAAATATTCAAAACTATTATACATATCTTCATTGTACAACATTATTTTGACTTTTCAGTATTGCAATAATGACAATAATAAATTACATCAAGATCAACAAACACATGACCCTCTTGTGAACAATCTCTTTTTACAGGTGGTTTTTCTTTTTCTAACATATCACCTAACAGTGTCCAATTTTTGGTTAATGCAAATGGTGTAAGTGTCATGGTCGGCCACTTCTTTTTATAAATATAAATTCTTTCTTGTACATCTTGTGGTGTTGCACCAATCTCTGCAAGATCTTTTACAACCTTATTGAAACTTGATATTTCATTTTTGGTTTTTGGCTGATATAAATTACTAGATAAAGCCATAAATAATTCACTTTTACTACTACCAATCTTGTAATTATGACTATGGTTAAATGACTTTGGTTTGTGTGTCATATCTGACCTACCCCCTGTATCAGTTTTGGACTGGGGGGGTGGTTCAGATTTAAATGCAGGGTTTAATTTTAAAATATAAAGATTAGATGTTTGCCCTTTGTCATCTTCATATCTTTCTTTAACCTCTATGGCACCATGATCTTTTAATTCTTTAATACCTCTTTTGACTGATGATGTTGATTTATTGCATTTCTTTCCAATCGTTGCGATTGAGGGCCAACAACTGCCATCATCTTTATCAGCAAACCTGTAAAGTGCAGAATAGACACGCAAGGCATTATCAGAAATGCTTGATTCAATCAACCATTCTGGAATAATAGAAAAATAAAATTCAGATACAACACGATTTGACATGTTTGTATCTTATTCTTCTTCAGTGACTTTATTTTCCTCTTTAATTAAATAATTAGATAACCAAGCATCAGTATCATATAATTCAAGACCAACACCTAATCTCATTGCGGCTCTTTTGTAACCGTCTGAAATGCATTCTTTTATTCTTTGTCCATTATTAGAAACCTTATTAGGGTTATCATGAAAAAATGGTTTATCGCACATGCCGTATTCTTCAACCTGTTTTTCTTCACCGTCTACTGTTCCCCATAAAACAACCTTTATACCTGTTACAAATGTTCTTTTTATATCATTAGAATCTGTAATTTCATCATAAATAACATCACCCAATTTCATATTAAGATCAGGTATTAATGCAATTAATTTTTGAACAACCTGTGTATGTTCAACATAATCAATTTTTCCAAAACCTTTGTCCATTTGTTTTATCAAATTATTATTCCATGGTTTTGATAATTGTATTTGTGTTTCCCTGTTTGTCATTATTTCCTCCTGTTATCTTTTATGCCGACTGTATTTATAAAGTCGTCTATTTCTTTTGCGTCCCATAATGGACCACACTTTAAAACTTTTGTAGGCTCTGGTAATTTACCATGATGTTTTAGACTTGCTACCTTTTGCCTTGTTACACCCAACTTATCTGCGATCTCTGCCACACCAATTGGGTCAAATAATTCATCTTCATATAAATCAAACATATATTCCTTTCTGTTCGGTGGGGGTTACCGATATAGGTGCATTTTCTATGTTTATAGAGAAAGGCAAACCCCCGCCAAACATAAATTATATTTTAACCAGAGATTAAGACAAATAATAAATTATTTATATTTTTTTACATCTCTCTTTAGTGTTTCTGATTTGATCTCATCAACCTCAACAATCTGCATTTTTATTTTTTCTTTCTCTATGTTATCCCAATCTACGTCTGATCTTCTTTTTAAAGGTGTATCAAAATGACGCCAGTTAAATTTTATTCTATGTTGTGGCCTACCGTATACCCTTTTGACCTCTACAACATAAGGCCATTGTTCTTGTAATTCTCTTGCCATTCTTAACCTGCCGTCGCCAACATATAATTCAGTTGCGTTCCCACCTTTCATGCTCATTGTGGCATTCTTCTCAATCATGTATGCATTTATTAAAACAGTACACCAATCTTTGCTTAGTGCTTGTAAACATAAATCTGTATCTTCGTTGTATCTACCACGCCACCTAAAATCTAAATCATTTCTAATTAATAAATTAGAATACACCCTACAATTTTGGTAAAATGGCTTTCTTGTACCGGGTGGTACAAAAAAATGATAATTCATGCCAGATATTGCAATATTTTCATATCTATCTGTAAATTTTTCAACTGCACCAAAACCAATATTCGAATCACATTTTATGCGTCTGCCGTTCCAAGAATATCTAACTGAATGTATATTATCATCAACGCACCAATGTTTATCATGACCTTTTTTAATTGAATCTTCCCATACAAAATTTCTAACTGGTATTGACCCTTGACCTAAATTACTGAATGGTGTAACCAATAATAATTTTTCATCATAGAATCTTGCATAATCATCATATTCTTGTGGCTCAATAACCAATGTAAAATCTAATTTATCTTTCAACATAAAGTTTGCCGTATAACAAACATCTGATCTACCTTTGCTTATTACATAGATTGGATATTTTGGTTTATCCATTTTCAAATCTTATTGATTTTGGATCTTCGTTTTTTCTTTCTGGGTACCAAATCTTCCATGTGTTTTTCATTTTATAATTTACATGTGGGTTACCAAGAAACTGCATAAAATTTTCTCTATCTTCTTCTGTTTCAAAATGTACCATAATTTTTAAATCATCTGGTTGGTTATTGTAATCAACCATACCAACCCATTCGGTAGCCTCATCAAATGTTTCTATTTCTGAAGAAGGCCTTGTTGTATACACCAACGCACTTAACTGATCCTCATCAAAACCAGTACCGATCAAATCAAAATCTGTATCTAAAATTTCTTTTAATATTTCAGATAATTGCCTGTCATCAACCTTTGCTAAATTTGTTATTTCATTATCAGATGTAAGCACTTTTAATGCCTGTGTAGAATCTGATTCAATATCTAACCTTATGCATGGTATTTCTCTCTTACCCATTTTGATACATGCCATAACAACACCATGACCTGCCAGTATCGTATCATCTTTTGATATAACTACATTTCGATAAAAACCATGTTCATTAATAGATTTAATTATGTGATCGAGTTGATTTTCTGGGTGTTCTTTGTAATTTTGTGGGTGTGGTTTTAAATTTTCAATAGGTACTGTTTCAATATTCATTTGCTATAATAATACTAGAAATTCATGGAATTCGCCCTGTTATCAATAATCGTCTAGCAATAGACGATTATTGAGGGTTTACTTGTATTGCAAATTCCCAATAATACTGACTGTGTATGTATTTGTAATCACAATCACATTGCAATTTTTCTATTGGGTAACCTTGTTTTTTCATCATGTGTACCATTTTTCTTAAATCAACATGATCTCTGGCACAAATAAATTCACCTTTGTACAATCTTTCAAAGTAATTACCAATCAATGTTTTATTATCAAATGGATTTTTAAATATATTACTTCGATATACACGAATTACTTTTTGCATTTTTTATCCCTGTTTATATTCTGGTTTGTATTCGATATTAAATTTTTCTTCCATATCTTCTAGCGTTGCCCTTATTCTTGACCAACGAGCATCTTGTTCAAAGTAACAAGATATAATTGTAATAATATCTTTTTTTATTTCGTCTTTCATAATAACCCCTTTCTCTATTCTTTTATTATGACACCTTTGATGTTTTCTAATTCTTGCATTTTGGTTTTTATGTATTCGTACAATCTTCTGTCGCAGTTTACATCTGTCCATTCATCTCTGCCCAGAACCTGCCATTCGGCAAAACCAAAGTTGTGATCGAGTTTTGTATAAATATAAAGCCATTCTTGTAAGGTGTTTATTGTGTATGTGGTTACATAACCTCTACCAACTCTTTTGGTATAAGAATCTAAAGAATTAAATATGTTATCTATGTCTTTATCTTGGACATCACCCATGTCATGTTCTGCAAAATTTATTTGGTAATGTTCTAGGTCAGTTTCATCAACAACTGTAAATGCAGAGCCTTTAATTTCTATTTGATTTATTTTAAGTGTTTTTTTGTTGTTCACATAAGTACAATAACAGGTACTATATGCTTGTCAAATCTAAGATTAAAATAGGTTTAGTATTTCCAACAAAATTTGCTTGGTTTCCAATGATGTGAGCCGTCATTGTAGAAAAGCCATGAGGCAACTGCCGTTGAAACTTCTACATCTGTTCTATCTGATGTAATTTTTAATTTAGGTTTCAACCAATCCCAAGTATTATCATTAAACTGCCAAAGGCCAACATCTTTTGACCCGTCTTTATTTATACCAACTGCCGTTGGTTTGCCTCTTGATTCACACCAAGATATGCGAAGTGCAGTTTCTAAATCTTCTTCTTGAAAATATTGGCTAAATAAAGGTATATATTCTTCCATAGCAATTATGATCTCGTTTCTTGATTGACAATCTCTGAAATCAGTAATCTGCTGAGGGGTTATAGGCGATACAAAACTACAAGCAATAAGAACTTCAGCTAACAAATAACCTACTAACTAGCTTGTTCTGGCATTAAATCTTTTATCATTGTTATACCTACTTTTAAATCCTCGCTATACCAAGTACCATTTTCTGTATAAATGACTTTAGATTTTAAACCGTCGTTTTCTATTCCAATTAATTCTTTGGCCATAAAATACCTATTTACATTTTAATCTTATATTAAGACAATTACAACTCTAAATTAATCAAATATTCACTTGTTACACCAAGACCATTTTTAGCAAATAATAAATATTGACATGGTCTACCCATAGAAGCCAACTGTTCTTGTGCAAATGTATTATAAGATTCTGTTGATCCATTAACCCATAATCGTATATCGTTCACGTACATTGTTGTTGGTGTATGATAATGACCTGCACATGCATAATTAAAATCTTCCATAAGACCATTTGCAGCCAATGCTTTCCAACCAAGTAATTTTTTACCAAAACCATACCATGGAAAACCACCAAAACCTCTGACCTGATCGCCATGAAATAAAAAGAATTTACATTTTTCACCCAAATCTGCAACTGTATACCAATTTCTTTCTCTATCGCCGTCTGGTATATTAAAATTTATTCTGTCATTATCCTCATAGGCCATTTCTACAATTTTGTATAACATTCGATCTGCATTGGTTTCTGGGTTATAGTTTCTTCTTGATTTACCACCTAATGCACCATGGTTACCAATAACAAAATGACAATCAACCTCTTCAAATTCTTCTAATAATTTATTTAAAAAACCAATCATGATTCTTGGTCCATCAACTGTAACTTGCTTATATAAAGAGGCATCTATCATGTGTTCTTGCCCTGGAAATATTAATTCACCCTCAACAATATCACCTAAGGCAAATACACATATCTTTTTTACTGGGTGGCTTTTTCTTTGTATTCTTGCAATCTCAATAATCTTGTCTGCATAATATAAAACCCTTTCTTCGGCAATATCTGAATTGTAATCTGGTGTAGTTTTGGCCAATTGAATATCAGAAAATAATGCAATTGCAACCTCTTCTTTGCCTTTTCTTCTATCAACAGGTGGTTTTGTTGGCTTTGGTATCTCTAATAGGCCTAAATTGTCCTTAACAGCCGTATAAACGGCCTGTACGAGATCAATTTTCTTTTGCTTAGCCTTTTCCAATGATTTTAAAATACGCCTATTTGTGGCTTTTAAATCGTTATTTTCATTTATTATCTGTGAATAATCTTCTGCACTAAATTCTTCAAATGATCTATTCGACATCTATAAAACCACCTAGATAATCACTTATTGTTTTTTCTGCCAAATCCCAATGACATTCGATTTTAAGCCATTTAACAACTGCTTTTCTTGGGTAACCCTCATTACATTTTTCTATTGCAATTTCAAATTGTTTTTTTCTCTCTGCCGTTTTTTCCCAATATTGTTTTCTTGTTCTTTCCAAAATCTCTGGATTGTCGTTTATAAATTTTTCAAATGCATCTGGCATATTAATCTAAGGTTACACTAAAATTTTGTCATAGTGCCTGTTTAATATAAAATTATCGTTAAATATAAAAGATAAAGTAATTAGCTAGGTTAGTAGATTTTTATAATTTTTTACAATCTAACCTAGCTTTTTACATTTTTGTCTTACCATGTGTATATAATTAAAATATATTAAATCAATTATGATGTAATTAGCTAGGTTTGAAAACCTTTAACGAGGGCTTCTCATTCACAAAACCTAGCTTTTTACATTAAAACAGTTATCAATGTTGCGATAGATATTCCTGCAATTATCCAACCGTAAATCTCTTGTCTTGTTGGTCTGGTGGCAAGATCATTTTGTATTTCTTCTAATTTCGAATATATTTTATCGATATCTTCCATAACCAAACCAAGCATTTCTTTTTGTGTGTAACCGTTATCGGCCATGACAATACTGACTTCCATATTCACAGTTACATATTTGAATAAAAGAGCCGTCCTCTTTTTCTGTAACCATACACATTATTTTCTAAATCCTATTGTTAAAAGCCAAATTGCCAATGTAATAACAGTTGCAATGGCAGTTACCTGTTGTGCCTGCCCAGTTAATGTTAATGTTGCAATAATCAGACCAACCAATGTCCAACTTAAATTTAATGTTTCTTTGATTGCTTCAACAAACCATTTCCACAATTTATCTATCAATTAAACCTCCTAAAAGCCAATGACGCAATTTTTACCAATAATGTAGGTACTATGACTTCTTGCGCTTTTTCTTTTTGGTCTTGTGTCATATCGCTTGTTATATTATTTAAAGTTATATTCTCTAAATCTACATCAATAATAACACTGATAGGGTCTGCCACAAAAGTTTCAAATGCTATTTCTGTTGTTGCATCTGCCAAAGTATAATTTTCTACATCTTTATTTTCTACTGCTCTTTCGATATATTCATCAACAGCCTGTGCAACATTTTGATCGGTCTTTACTGCCTCTGCAATAATTTCAACATCTTCAGTTTCTTCAAACCCTAAAACTTCTGCAACGACCTCTACTTGTTCTTTAGTTAAATCTTCTTCTTGTGCAATGGTTATTACCTCTTCAACCACCTGTGCTACCACTTCAATAACATCTTGGCTAACTTCTGCAATATTATCAAGTCCAATGTCATTAACTTCTTCCAATACCTCAATAACTTCTTCTGTTTCAAGCTCTTCAACATATTGCTCGATTGCCTCTTCTTTTGCCTCTTCATCTTCTAAAATTTCTTCAGTAAATATTTCTTCAATTTCTACTACCTCTTCTAATTCTTCAATTTCTTTTTCTAATTCTTCTTCAGAAAATTCAATAGATCCTGTCGTATCTCTTCCCAATTCATCTTGTCTATCTTCAGATACATCTTCCATTTCCATTGATCTATTTTCAGTTGTATTATCTGTAATACTTTCTTCATCTAAAAACTCCTCTTCTTCAATAATTATTATTTCTATATCTTTTATTTCTTCTATATCAATTATTTGTATTTCTATTTCTTGTAAATCTTCTAGGTATTCTTCAACCTCAAGTACTGTTTTGTTAAATTCTTGAATTTCTTTTTTAATATTTCTTTCTTCTTCAGTTTTATATTCTGATTCATCTTCTTCTCTATCTTCATCAACATCAGATATATCAACATCATCAGAAAACTCTTCTCGGTTTTCAACCATATCTTGCTCATCAATGATCTCAATATCATATTGCTCTAAGTCGCCTCTTTCAATTTGTTCGTCAGTTAATTCTACCCCGTAAATCTCAAAATTCTTTTGTCTTTGGTTATCTCTTTCAACCGTACCGTCGTCAATCTCATGTTGTTCATATTCTGCCTCTTCACCGTTATCTAAAATAACCACAAATACCTCTGGCTCTGGTGGTAATGGTGGTGGGTCTGGTGGTTTTGGTGGTGGTGGTAATGTGGTAGTAGTTGTGGTGGTTGTTGTGGTTGTGGTTACATATTTAAAACTTATATCATCTAACAAAGACCAATCATTAATTGTTATGGTAAAAGAATCAATAAATGTTTCTAATGAATCATAAATGTTATACACAACATCTTCAAACATTGTTTGTATATTTGAGTTATTTTGACCCTCTAAAACATTAACCTGTGTTGTTTCATCAGTATGTGTGTACGTTACAGTGCCGTCATTATTTAATGCACCTATTCTAAAACCAACTTCATAAATATCATGATCGTCTGGTAGATCAAATGTGTAATTTTCTGAATCATCACTATGCCTACGATAATGTAAATTCATATGATAATCAGTCATGCCACAACAAGACCAATTACCTTTACTGTGTTGGTTATCTATATGTATATTGTTCTCGGTTTCATTACCGTTAACATCTACCTCATCTTCTGGTAAAACAATATCTGTTGATTGTTCCCATGTTTCTGGAACAGTTGTCGTTGTTGTTGAAGATGTTGTTGTCGTTGTTGTTGTACCTACATTATCAGTATCTGGCACCGTTGTGGTGGTTGTTATTTCTGGTCCATCAAATGTTTCTACCTCTTCAACCTCACCCGGTATTGTTGTAGTTGTGGTTGTGGTAGTTGTTGTTGTTGTGGTCTGATCCTCATTTGCATAGACTGGTATAGGAACAGTTAGAAATAAAACTAATAATATTCTAAGGTAAGGGTTTATCCCCCTGCGCAACAACCGTTGCCGCAACAGTCCACTTTATCCTTTATTTTTAGGTTGGTAATCTTCAAGACCATTTTGTATAGCAGTTACACCAGCAACTAAACCTGCCACTAATGCGTTTTCTAAAACATCAACCTCAACCATGCCTGTGCCACTAGCTACAAGAACGCCGAGAAATGCCTGAATAAATGTTCTTAAAGTACGAATACCAACTTTGGTAAACCAATCTTTGGTCATAATACACCTATCTTATTGAATTAACTTACCGTCCATTTTAGCAGTAAGTATTTTGAGTTGCCCATTAATCTCTGATAATTTTTCGTAAACATCTTTTGCATTAATGTATTCTGTACCAGTTTTATTTGATAATTCTTGATTTATTGGTATATCTACTATCTTGATCTTTGATATATTTACCCTTACCGATTCGCCATTTTCTAATACATCAGCAACCTTTGGGTAAAACTTTTTATATGCATTACCAGATGAACCAATAAAACCGTCTTTTGAAACATCTAGGTCTTGTTGTGTATCACCAACAAGAATGCAACCTGCGGTATTTTCATCTGTATTACCAAGATGAAATAAAATCCACTCAAATTGTGGTACATCTTTTATCCACAACATACCTTTATGAAATGAATATTTTTTGGTATATCGTGAATGGAAACTACCCTCTTTGCGTAAAACGACATCATATGAGCCTTCTGGAATACATGTTTCACCGTATACCTTTTTGTCTTGGTATTGATCTTCTAATGTGTAACACTCAAAAACACCATTAATAAATAAAAGACCATTGGTTGCGTCTTTACCAAATTGTGTGCGGATTATATCTATTTCCATTAGCTAGGTTTTGGGTTATCGTCTTTAATCTTTTTGATAGCTTTATACCAATCGCCAGTCTTATCGCCTTTACCTGCTGTCATGTCATGGTATAACATATCAAGTTGGTCGCCTATTGATCCGTAGGCCTCTTGCCTTGCCTGAATATATCCAAACTGTTGATCTTCCCATTTTGAGTTACCTAGGTCAATTTTTGCCTGATCGTAATCTGCTTTTTCAAACTCCATACGCTCATTATTAACTTGTTTGTACAAAGGTTTCGCAGCCTCTATCTCTGCATCTGCCTCTGTTTGTAACTGTTCTTTTGTCTTTGCCATATTTTACCTTTCCTTATCTTACTATATTATTTAACAAGTCCATACAACTTAAATGTGCCACCTGCAATATTATTACCACTTGCAAGAAAAAAATTAATCCCGTCATTTGTTTCTGCAACAGTATGCACTCCACTACCCTGAAAACCAAAAAGTTGATTACTTGTATCTTGTCTTGTTGTTGCATTTTCCATAGTTACAAAAGAAAATTCACTTGAATTATTAAAGTTAAACAAATACATAACACCATTATGACTATTTGTACCACTTGTTCCTATACCTGCCGAAAAATCCCATTTAGTTTGATTAGTTGCATTTGTATTACCATAACTAGTACTTGTTTTTAAATCTTTACTTCCTAAATCATATTCACTATCACTATCAGCAGTTCCAGATGTTGTAACTCTAATTTGCATATCATCATCAGCACTTGCGAATATATTTGAAAAAGTAACTTTGTAAACATCAAAAGTGCTATTGACACCAACAAGAGATACAGAACTAACAGGCGAACTAACTATTGTTTCTTGAATTAAAACTAAACTACCTGACATTATTTAACTCCATATACATTAAATTCAGTTCCAACATCTAATTCTGTGCTTGATAAAAATACATTAAAACCTGTGCAACTTGTTTGTTCAGTTAATACGGCAATCCCTTTAAATCCAGCTTCTTCCCCATTATGCGCTCCTGCCCCCTGTTGTGTAATATATGTAAAACTTGAACTTGAAAATGGATTATAGACTTCAAATTTTCCATAAGCACCTTCAGGTGGCAAATCTGCATAATGCAATAGTGCAGGAAAATTAGTTTGATTGGTATCTTGATGTACAACAAAACTTGTGTGTGTGTACATTTGTAAAATTGCATAATCATAATTGCTATTAGTTACGATAGTGTCGCTTGAATTAATAAATCTTAAGTTTACACCTTTTGGGCTACTTGTACTTGTTACACATTTATAAGTTATTACATAAACATCATATTGTGCTGAAAAAACATCTGTTATTGAAAGTGATGAACTTGAACTAGCACCACTAACAGATTTAATAAATTGTAAACTAGTAGCCATTAAAAACTCCTTATTCCATACAAAGAAAATACTGTACCTACATCAATATTTCCACCTGACATAAGAAGTCTTATACCGTCCACCCTACTTGCTTGTGGTAAAAGTCCACTTCCGAATTGTCCTGCAAAACCGTCAGACGTGTCCATACAAGCCATTTGAAACGTGTTTAAACTATATTTTGTATTATTACCAAGATTATAAAAATAAGTATAACCATTTGCAGAAAAATTTGTAATATTTCTAGTGTTTGGGCATAATATATTTTTTGAAGCAGAAGTACTATTACTATCAATAAAAGTTCCGTCAGCTCTGTAAAATACAAGTGCAAAGTGGTAAACATTACCTGTTTCTAATACCCCATTTTCAAAAAGTTGAAAATTTAGTCTTTTATTATTACTTGTTTGTTTTTGATTATTCCATATTAAAAA
>TARA_R100000697_G_scaffold40430_1_pt1 | contig 29238 bp, 42 predicted proteins | sample TARA_R100000697 | Tara Oceans TARA_R100000697 (sample SAMEA2622788) | marine metagenome | biome: marine biome (ENVO:00000447); feature: surface water layer (ENVO:00002042); material: "saline water (ENVO:00002010), including plankton (ENVO:xxxxxxxx)" | depth 5 m
AAGGGGGAAAGGGGCAACCAGTACCCCAACCAACCAACGGACAACCGGACAACCACCACCACCAACGAACAACAACCACCCCACCCAACCACCAACCAAAAAACGACAAAAAAACAGAACAAAATTTTACAAACGACACCCCCACCCCCAAAAAAATATGACTTTAGTTACAAGGGGTATGTGTGTGTGACCTATAATAACCCTCAACCCCAACATATCTAATATTTTTTATTATCTTTGTAAAAAATTAAAAACATGAATTGCGGTTGCGGTAACAATCCTTGCAAAACATACGGATCAAAAAAAACAAATACTATGCATAGATCATACAAAAGACTTATGGACATGGACGGTTTGCGAGTAGAGAAAGGAAGATTAGTAAATGATCGCTTTCCTGCTGAAAGTGGAATCGCCAAAGCAGCTCGAATCAAAAGAGCAGTTAAGAACGATAGAAAAATAAATCAAATAGCTGAAGCTATAGAATTAGCTGAAGACATGAAAAACTTTAGACAGATTATATTTTAAGATATTCCCTTTGTTCCTGTTTGATTTGTAAAAGAGGTTAATCATTAAATTGATTGCCTCTTTTCGTTTTATATATAAACCCAACATCTTGATGTTATTTTATTTAAAAGTCAACATCACCTTAATTAACTCTATATCAATAACTTAGAGTTTACCGATGTTAAGATGTTAAGTTGAAGACCAAAAAACAGTAGTATAATAAATATATATATAGAGAAAAATATATATTTTAAAAAGCTGTTTAAAAGTAAACACCTCAACATTTATATTAATTATATTTTTTTATATATTTGTCCCATAATTAAATTTAATACAAAATGAACGAACAGGGCTATATCGCAAAAGACCTATCTTTTGGTGAAGAGGGTCGAGACAAACTAATCTCAGGAATCACAAAAATTTCAAACGCAGTTAAATCAACTCTGGGCCCCAGAGGTAATACTGTAATTATCGAATCACCTAACCACACTCACGGAATTACAGTTACTAAAGACGGGGTTACTGTAGCTAAATCTGTAGACTTGTTTGATCCGGTTGAAAACATTGCTGTTAGGATGATGAAGCAAGCTGCTAATAAAACAGCATCTATAGCTGGAGATGGAACGACTACGGCTATTGTTTTAACCGAAGCTATTGTTAAGGCGGGTGTAGAACATATAACAGAAGACCACAACTCAACTGAAGTAGTTAGGAAAATAAAAACCAAAGTTGATGACATAATAAAGTCTCTAACTAAAAAAGCTAAAAAGGTTAGTGATAAAAAATTATTAGATGTTGCAACTATATCAGCTAACAATGATAAGGAGCTCGGTGATATTATATCTAAAGCATATAAGGAGGTTGGAGCTAATGGAATTGTAACGGTTGAGAAATCTCAAACATCTGAAACGTATGCTGAGATCACTAATGGTATTAAAATAGATAGAGGCTACTCGTCTCCATTATTTATTAATAACCATAAAAAGGATGAATGTATTATGGAAGGAGTTAAGATTTTAGTTTGTGATAGCGAGATTACTAATATTCTTCAGATTGAAAATGTTTTAAAAGATGTTATTAATAAAGGAGAAAAGTTATTGATCATAGCAAGCTGTAGCCAAAACATGATTAATACATTAGCAGCCAATGTAGTTAAGAACGGATTAAAGTTTTGTAATGTACCTCCACCGAGCTTTGGATACAAGCAGCATGAGCTGATGCAGGATATTGCCATGGCGGTGGGAGCAACTTACTTTTCAGAAAAGACGGGAGATGATTTATCTTTAATACTTCCAAAGGACTTAGGGTATGCAGATAAAATAGTAGTTGGAAAAGATTCTACAGTTGTTATAACAAATAAAGAAATGACTGGAGAAATGTTAGACAGAGTTGCTGAATTAAAAGAACAACAAATAAGAGCTAAGATAAAAGGAGATAGGGATTTTATAAACGAGAGAATCGCAAGTTTAGTTGGAGGAATAGGGTGTATATATGTAGGAGGAGACTCTGATATAGAACAAAAAGAAAAATTTGACCGAGTCGATGACTCGGTATGTGCAGTGCGTTCCGCACTACAAGAAGGTATTCTACCTGGAGGTGGATTGGCTCTGTGGAGACTAACACCTGAAGTAAAGGAAGAGTATGAGTGTATGGAAGAAGAAGCGGCTGATAAAATATTAAATAAAGCCCTACAAGCTCCATTGACTCAAATATTAAAAAACGCTGGCCGAACTCCAGAAGAAATAATGATAGATGATCTAATAGATGATACTAATGGGTTCGATGTAAAGAATGGAAGGTATGGAGATATGTTTAAGATGGGAGTTATTGATCCACTTAAAGTAACAAAGAACGCATTAATAAATGCAACCAGCGTAGCAACTACAATACTATCAACTAATGCAATTATTACACATGGAAGAGCTTAGTTATACGCTTGTTATTTTGTTCGGGGTAGTTTTAGTGTGTATTATATATGTAAACTCTCAAACAAATAACAATTCAGAATTAGAAAAAAATTTAAATAAATTCGATGAAACCCATAGGAAAGTACCTGGTAATAAAAAAGATTAAGGAAGAATTAAAAACTTCATCTGGCTTATTACTGTCAAATGAAGACGCAAACAACTTTAGGTATAAAAAAGGAGAAGTTGTTGAGCCCGGAACAGATATAAGTGTAATAAATAAAGGAGACTTAATATATTACGATAAAGCAGCTGGTCATGAAATGTTTATCAAGGATAAAGTATATACCGTTATTCTTGAGAGAGATGTCGTTGTTGTTTTATAAACCTATTCATTTCTATAATCATATTTCTGTAAACCTTATCCATGTAAGTAGCGTCATGTCTAAAAAGTGGATTCGAGCTCGGAGACTCTGCGATCTCCTCGCCACTTAACTTCTTATACAAAGTGTTTATTAGTCTTTTACCTTTATATGATAATTCATATAGCGTAGCCTCATTGCCTTGTCGTTTACGCCAAACATGAATATATCCTTGTTTTAGTAATCTATAAAACCTGGGTTCATCCCAAGACATACACTGTTCAAACTCTTTGAATTTAGTTTTGTTAAAGATATGTTCGCTATAAAGGAAAAATAGCATATCTATATCCGGAGTTCCGATTTTGTATTTGGCTTTAGCCCAATACCTTATCACCCTCCAATACTTCATATAATCGTTTGAGGGTTGAACTCGATCGTAGTTCTTTCTTATTATATTTGACATTAAATTTAATTTGTATCTTTGTAATCACAAAACTAATAAAAAATATATTTACTATGCCTACAGTTACAGTTAATGGAAAGAAAAAAGTTTTTCCTTACAATGCAGTTGGAAAAGCTCAAGCTGACTTTTATGCAAGAATGCATGGAGGTAAAAAGAAAAACAACCCTGGTCCAAAAATGGAGTTAACAGGAAACAAAGAGATAGACAAGCAAAAGATCAACCTACAAAACCAAACTGATAAATTTAAAAAAGAAAACAAAGGTTTAAAAAATGTAGTAAAGAGATATAGAGCTAACAGATCTAACAAGAAAGCACAAAAAGCTTTAAACAAGCAGGCTAAACAAATGAGCCAATAAAAATATTAAAAGATGCCAACGGTAACATATAAATGTAAGGATTCAGGAAAAATAAAAAAGAAAACTTTTGCTTATAATGCAATAGGAAAGGCTCAGTCTCATGAGTTTGCTAAGTTAATGGGAGGTAAAAAGAAAAACAACCCTGGGCCTAAAAGCGAAGTAAAGTCTTCTAAAAATAAAAGCAAATTAGATAAAGACATAGAGAAAAACAAAAAAGATAAAAAAGACACAAGGTTTGTTGATAAAATATATAAAAAATCAAAAGTAGATAAGAGTCTTGAAAAAGAAGGATACCACACAGCTAAAGGTATTAGAGGAACGAAAAAATCACAGTATCATGAAACAGGCATGGGTAACATGTCAGGAACAAATATGTTCGGTTAATATTAAAAAAATTATAAAATGAAAACAGTAGCCCTTAGAAAAAAAGCAAAGCTTAGTAAAGAGAGAAAAAGACTTAACAAGTTAGTTAAGAAAAGAAAAAAAACTACAGAAAAAATATCTAAACTTCAGAAAAAGAAAAAAACTAAAAAAACTAAAGTAGGCAAAAAGCTTGTAGAAATTCGTGAAAACTTAGCAAAGAAAAAAAACACGAGAATACAGAAAAAAATTAATAAAAACCCTGAAGCAATAAAAGATAGAGCAAGGGGAAAAATGATAGAAAGTTCAGGAAAGCTTGTTGATAAGATTACAACAAAAAGAACTCAACCTGCAAAGAGAAGAACTAAAACCGCTGCTGAAAAAGAGGCTCAGATGAAGGTGATGAGAAAAAAAGGTTCAACGCGTTTATAAAAACTTAACTAAATATGCCTACAGATAGAAAAGTAAAAAAAAGCAGACAGACCACACCTAAAAAGTCTACTAAAAAGAAAGTAATAAAGAACACTCAAAAAAGAGCTGTTAAAGAATCTTTTACTTCAAAACGAGGTCACTCTATTCGTTATGGAAAAGACACAGACTCTGTTGCTGCAAGAAGGGCTTCTATTAAAAAGCAAAGAGCTGACAGAATACAAAAAGAAAAAGCAGAAAAAGCTAAACTAAAAAAAGAGAAGAGAGACAAGAAGGCTAAAGAAAGAAAAGAAAAAAGAGATAAAAGAGCTGTTGAAAGAGAAAAAAGAACTCAAGAAAGAATAAAAAAGACAACAGAAAGAAAGCTTAAGAAAGAGGCTAAGAAAGTAGAGAAGACAAAAAATAAGGCTACTAAAACTCGAGGAACTAAAAAAGGATCTGAAAATCAGTCTAAAGCAAAAGCTCAATATGATAAAAGTGTAGCAAAAGCAGCTGATAGAAAAGCAAAAGCGGAAGCAAAATCTAAAGCAGCAAAAGAAAGACTGAAGAAAAGAAAAGAAAAAAATGAAGCTACTTTAAAAAGAAAGTTAGAGTCTAATGAAAAAAGAAAAGAAAAAAGTATTACAAGAAGTAAAAGACAAAGAACTCGTAGGTACAGTAGAGCCCGCAAAGACTCTTTTGCAAAAAGATTCAGCGGAAGATTCAATTAGACACAGTAAGTATTATTATGATTATACCAGAAACTTGTCTTACGAGCAAGCTAAAGAGTTTGAAAAAAATAATTAGTATATTTGTAAAAAATTAAAACTATGCCAACAGTAAAACACAAATGCCCTGACACCGGTAAAATGAAAACTAAAACTTTTCCTTATAACGCTGTTGGAAAGGCTCAAGCAAAAGAATTTGCTAAAACAATGAAAGGTACTATAAAGTATAATCCGGGTTACGGGGATGAAAAGAAAATGAAAGCAACTTATTAATAATTAAAACTAAAAAAATGCCAACAGTAAAATACAAGTCGCAAGGCTACAATGATAGATTAGATGAATCTATAGGTGGAAAACACAAAGGTAAACACTCTCAGTCTATGAAAGATCGTAGAGATGAGTCAAAAGGAATGGCTAAGAAAATGACAGGCCACGCTTACTCAGGAGACCACAACATGGATAAGCACTATCCTAAAAGTGTAAAAGGAAAGATCGGTTCTTTGATTAGAAAGTAATGGCTAAAAAAGGAAGAACTAAAAAAGACTTTCCGGAAATTAAAAAAGAAGACCAGGGTAAATTTACATCTTGGGCAAAAAAGAACGGATTCGAAGACGCGTGTAGCGCTGCCGATGCAGTTATGAAGAGGAAAGATAAGTACTCTACAAAAGTTGTAAAGATGGCTAACTACGCAAAAAACTTTGGGTGCAGAATGAAAAAATAAATTATTATGGGAAAACTATTAGTATGGTTAGGTAATGAAATATCAAACTTAACATGTAAACTAAAATGTAAATGGAACTGGTTATTAGACAAGGTTGCTTTTAATATTGATTCTTGCCCACAAAACATTTGCACTTGTAAAAAATAAAATCAAATGAAAAGAACAAAGATTAGTGATTTACCTGCTCGATTAAAATCCAGAAGCGCTGGAATATCAAGATCCAGAGGTTTGGGGGACACGGTAGAAAAATTTACTAAAGCTACAGGAATAAAAAAAGTAGTTGATTATGTTTCTGAAAAAACAAATAAAGACTGCGGATGCAATAAAAGAAGAGACACTCTTAATAGAATGTTTCCTTATGACAAATAAAAAATAAAAAAATGGCATATCAAAAATTACAAGTAGGATCAGGATTAAAGGTAATACCGAGTGCATTGGTTATGATACCAGATCCTTCAAGCAAGGTTTTATCAGGAACTACAGACCTTTCTGGAGTAAAAGAGCTGAAGCTTAGCACGGCTTCCTTTCTTTCGGATGGAATCCAAATAAATGCAATTGTATACAACACAACAGACAATACAGCTGCTTATGTTACAGCTGTAGATAGTAACACTACCTTAAGTTTGTCTGCGGACATAATGGACACCTCTGAAGACTTTGTGATTTACAATCGTCCTACAAATGGATGTATACTATATGTGGGTACAGCTGGAGATCTTACAGTACAAATGGCTACTGATAAAGATGTTCCACCAGCTTCTGATGCCGAAGTTACATTTAAAAATATAGCCAACGCCTCTTTTCTACCAACACAAGTGGTTCGTGTAGATAGTGCCTCTACGGCTGCGGACATAATAGCACTTTGGTAAGATGCCTACAGGGATTGGAGCCGGCATAGCGGGACAAGTTTTCAAAAACAAAGTGGGCTCTTCTACACCACCACCATTTGAAAACCTTTATTCAGTTAGATTTAATGGAGTAGATCAGTCTCTTAGGTTATTAAACACAGCTCCTTTATTAGGAACTGGAGGAACAGGAGATTGGAGTGTTTCTTTTTGGATAAAACCAGTTTCAATTACATCTGGAAATCAAAGATTGTGGGCGTTTGGAGCGGGCGGAACTCAACAAACACAAATGTTTATACAGGCTTCTGGAAATCTACAGTTTAGTGGACCTTGGTCTGACGGGTTTGCATCGCCTGCTAATGGACTGGTGGTGGGACAATGGGCTCATATTGTTTATAGAGTAAACAGAGCTTCATCAAGTTTGAATGTTGGATATGTAACAAACGGGGTAAACATTAATAATAAAAATCAAAGTATTTCTACAACCTTTGATACTACTGGTCATACTTATTTTGGAAGAAATGTAGGTAGCTTTGGATTTGAAGGACACATGGATGAGTTTGCAATATACAACAAATATTTAAGCAACGCAGACGTTACAGAAATATATAACTCCGGAGCACCAAATGATCTTTCAACCCTATCTACATCAGCTAATTTACAACATTGGTGGAGAATGGGAGATCCTTTAGGGCAACCTTCATACCCTACTATTGCGGACACTGTTGGATCTCTTGACGTGAATATGATTAACCAAGCATCCACAGATATTACTACAGACGTCCCATAATGTTATTTTCTATATTAGACATATCACTTTTAAATGATGTAAACTACAATGAGGTTACAGAAGACTCTCATTTAACTGTTAGAAAAAATGTCGACCAAACTCTTTTTATTATAGGATTTCCAGCAAATAAAATACCCTTAATAGCAGAAGGAGAGGTTCATTATACTAATCAAGAATTACTTGATCTTATCATCAACCCTGTAAATGGCTGGGTAGAAGAAGAATAAAATATTTATATTATCTTTGTAATCATGAATTGGATAGCTACTACAACATGGGGCAGACACCCTTATAACTATATAACAAAAAAATAAACTATGAAACCAGCGATCAAAGACACTGCTGAAGTGTTGGCTGCTAACGGAGGAGCTTTAGGATTAAGCCTTTCTCAATGTAACGAAATCCTTCAATTTATCTCTCTTATATTAGCAATCGCTTTTACAATATATAAGTTTGCTAAAGTAAGAAAAGATGAAGTATAAGTATTTTGATTTAAAAGAGTTTGCAAGTCCAGACGAACCAGGGTCGGGAAAACACATGCGTCATGAATTTTTAGAGATGCTTGATTCGGCTCGCGAGGAAGCGGGCGTTCCCTTCAAAATAACTTCAGGATTTCGTACTGAAGCTTATAATAAAGACTTATTAAAACGAGGCTATAAGGCTTCTAAAAACAGCTCTCATCTTAAAGGGTGTGCCGCTGACATTGCTTGCTCCTCGTCCGACAAAAGATTAAAAATAGTTCAGGCTTTAATAAAGATTGGGTTTACAAGATTGGGGATAGCAAAATCCTTCATACATGTAGATAATGATCCTGTTAAGCCTGACGCAATATGGTTGTATTAATATGGCAAAAAGAGGAAGAACAAAAAAGAAGGGAAATAAAATATGCCCAGCAGGTATAGCTTGGGCAAAAAGAACTTTTGATAAATATCCGTCAGCCTATGCAAATTTAGCTGCGAGTAAATATTGTAAAGATCCTAATTACGCAAAATCATCTAAAAGAAAAAAGAAATGATAGATAAAAATAAATTAAAAAAAATAGCTTCTGAATTAAAGAAAGCTTCTGCTATGCATAAAGGTCAGGCGGCAAAAATAGACAAGATGTTAAAGTCTATGAAGCCTAAGACTAAAAAGAAAAAGTAATGGCTGGCGCATTAAAAAAATGGCTGGATGAAAAATGGGTTCGCATTGGAACTGATGGAGAAATAAAGGGGCCGTGTGGTACAAGTAAAAACAAAAAGAACCCAGATAGATGCTTACCCTTAGCAAAAGCTAAAAGTTTATCAAAAGAAGAGAGAGCTAAAACAGCTAAAAAGAAAAAAAGATTTGGAAGAAAAGGAAAACAATTTGTAAGTAATACTAAAAAAGCAAAAGTAAGGTCATGAAAAAAATGAGTAAGAAAGATATGGATAAAATCCCTATGAGAAATAAGGATATAAAAAAACTAACTGAAAAACAACAAAAAATAGCAAGAAAAGCGCATCCTTATGATGAAATAACTGGTGCTGATTTTAAAGTTTTAAGAGAAGAAAAAAACGCATAATGTTATGGTTAATAAAAAAAACATGGCGTGCAATAAAGTTAGACCTTCTTATAAAAGGGGTAAAAAAAAGATGGTCAAAGCTTGTGAAGGGGGAAAAGAAAAGCTTATTCACTTTGGAGCAAAAGGATATGGACATAATTACTCGGCAGCTGCAAGGAGAAGTTTTCGAGCAAGACACAAGTGCGGAACAGCAAAATCAAAACTAACAGCTCGATATTGGGCGTGTAAACATTTATGGGCAGGAAAAGGAGGGTCCACAAAATCCAGTCCAAAAAGTAGAAGAGGAAAATACTAATGGAGGATATTTTAAAATTAATAGACGGATACGGTTTACCATTAATATTATTATTAGGAGCTCTATATGCTTTGTATAAATTTTTTGTTTTTAGTATATACGAAGTAAAAGGACAGTTTTCAAAATACCATGAAAAAAATGCAGCAGACATGGAAGAGGTAAAAAAGAAAATAGACATTATATTAGAATACATAAGAAAGAAATCATGAGTATATTAAATAAAATATTAGGAAAAGGAGCTTTAGATTTTGTAGGAAAAGCTTCAGAAATCGCAGATAAGTTTATTCAAACAAAAGAAGAAAAAGCAGCTTTTGAAATGGAAATGAAAAAAGTTGTTATTGAAGCTGAGGCTGAAATACAGAAACAAGTTAGTGAAAGATGGAAAAGCGACATGGCCAGCGATTCTTGGCTAAGTAAAAATGTTAGACCTATGGTCTTGATATTTTTAGTAGTATGCACTGTTTTGATGATATTTATAGATGCGGGTTCTATTAATTTTCATGTAGAAGAAAAATGGACAGATCTTTTGCAATTAGTTTTAATAACTGTAATTGGAGCGTATTTTGGAGGAAGATCATTTGAAAAAGTAAAAAAATAATGGCTAAATTAAATTCATATATTTTTAAAGGAAATAAACAAAAGAAAAGACCAGGGGTGCATTCAAAAACAAAAACCAGTTCTTTAAAATCCAGCAAACATTATCGTAAACTTTATAGGGGTCAAGGAAAGTAAAATACATTCCTTAAGTTTTATTATCTTTGCATTGTTAACTTAATAAAATAAAATACAATGAAAAAGATTAAAGACGAAGAGTTAAAATCTCTTCAAGAATTAAACACTGAGTTTAACCAAGTTAAAACACAGTTAGGAGACTTAGCTTTACAGAAACATTCTTTATGTTTAAGAGTAGATCAGATAAAGGCTCAGTTTCAATCTTTAGAGGCTTCTTTAATGAAGACTTACGGAAAAGATGCTGTAATTAGTTTGGAGACTGGAGAAATAAAAGAAAAAGAACCTAATGGCGAAAATAAATAATACAAGCGCATACCCGAACGTTATTCCCACGGCTGATGATTTTGTAATTTTAACAGACGTTACAGATGATGACAGAACAAAAACTTCAAAGGTTTCTGATTTTCAATCTTTTTTTGGAAACAAGACAATTAGAAAGACTGTAACTTCAGCAGAACTATTAAGCTGCAATACTAATCCTGTTACTATTATACCTGGCGTTGCAGGTCATTTTATTGTACCCATAAGCATTTTGTTTAGATTTAATTTTGTAACCACACCATATACTACTGTTAATGAATTTTTTATAGATCTTGGTCAAAATGTTCCCTCTTCACGTTGGTGCGTTGCGCCAGGGTTAAGTGGTTTGGGAGCAACTCAGGCTTTTGTTAATGGACAAGACGTATTTGGGGCTATAGCCGATACTCCTAAGCTGTTACCAAATAGTGATATATTGTTTTTGAACGCTGCGGCAAACCCAACAGTAGGAGATGGAACTTTAGATATTGATATATTATATAGAATTGTAAGCGCATAATTATGGCAAAAATAGAAAACACCACCGTCTACCCTACAGTTACACCAACTGCGGAAGATTTATTAATAGGAACTGATGTTAGTAATGAAAACAATACGGTTACTTTTAAAATAAGCTCTTTAACTACTTCATCAACTTTACAAGGGCTACAATCTGTTTTAGACACAGGTAATTCAGCTACTCAGACAATGCAGCTTACAGGAAGCATTAGTTTACTTGGTGGCGTAAATACTGGATTCATAGATTTATGTCAAATAAAGTTGGGAGGAAGTTATGGTGCGGCTGGTCAGGTTTTAACATCACAAGGGTCTGGTTCTTGTGCTACATGGACTACAATTACTTCATCAACACAAGGTTGGGAGGACACGTTGATAGTTGACCCTCAGTCAAATGTTGCGGCAACTATGACAGGAGCTCTCTTTACAGTTGAATCTGCGGGGGGAGGTATATCTTTAACCACAGGGTCTACATTAACAACGGACTCATCTGTAGTTAGCACTTTTGAAGGTGATGTTAGTGTTTTTGGAACTACCTTAAATTTTGGAACAAATACCACATTAAATGATAGTACTGGTTCAACCGGGACAGCTGGTGCTGTACTGACAGTGGGGGCAGGAGGTTATCCTGTATGGGGGACACTACCGGTGCCATCTACGCCTAACTTACAGCAAGTTTTAACAGCAGGCAATACAGCAACTTCATTAGGAATACAACTTACAGCTACATCTCCTTTATCATTAGATTCAACCTCAAATATAGTTTCGGCCGGAACAAATACTTTTAGTGGAAATAATACGTTTTCAGCAAACGGAACAACATTAAGCACAGCAGGAATATCTTTAACCGGAACTTTATATGCTGGAGCTTCAGTAGGTACTTCAGGGCAAGTTCTGACTTCAACAGGTACAGGTGTTCAATGGTCTTCATCAGCTGGGGTTACATCTGTAGTTGCTTCGTCTGGAACTTCTACAGGAACACCGGCAACCATATCCCCTACAACAGGAGCTGTGGATATACAGTTTAATACTTATGCTGGAGGGGCTAATGTAGGGTACGTTCCGGCAGGGGGAACTGCGGGCACTTTCTTACAAGGAAATGGATCTTGGGGAACGGTTTCTTTACAGGATTTAAGTTCTGTTTTGACTCAAGGAAATACAGCTGCAAACAGCATAACACTAACAGGAGCCTCAAACTCTATAACCGCTTATACAGGTGTATTTACAGCTATACAAGATAGTACCGGATCTACAGGAGCAGCTTCTAATGTAATAGTAGCAGATGGAGCGGGAGGCTGGGCTTGGGGCTCTCCAGCATCAGGAGCAGTATCAAGTGTATCAACAGCCGCTTCAGGAACATCAAGCGGAAACCCATTAACTATAACCCCTACTACAGGAGCGGTAACAGTAGCTTCTAACGCTTATGCCGGAACTACTAATGTTGGACATGTTCCAGCTGGAGGAAGCGCTACAACATTCTTGAGGGGAGACGGAAATTGGGTAACACCAACCGCTTCAACAACTACAGATAGTTTGGTAATAACCCAAAAATTTGTCGGACAGGGAGTTTACGCTACGGGAGCTCCTTATACTTTCATGGGAATAGATCAAGTTGCTTTTCAAGCTGGAGAAGTGTGGATTAATAACGCTCTTCCTAATAACCCTGGAGCCGGAGCTTTTACTGCTGCTGATCACATGGCAGGGTTCTTTTTTGTAAATCCCGCAGCTGGATCGTGCGGAACAGCGGTGGATGATTTAACGATTTGTTCTATAGATGTAAATTTCCTTACAACAATTTTAGGGAGTTATGAGGTCTCTATTTACTCGGGAAATCCTTGCGCTCAAGAAGATCCGTTTACTCTTATAGGATCTTGTACTTTTGAAATTGAAGCTGAAGAGAGAATAAATTGTTGCAACATGAGTTTACGAGATACGGCCTTAGCAGCTGGATTGGGATTATTTCTCGTTGTAATACCACCAAACACTGAGCTTACAAATGCTTTTACAGGAAGGGTAAGTATTAAATTTACATCAAATTAAATATAAATGAAATGGACATTAGAAAAATATCAGTTGGTGCAGATTATAAATCTGGCGCTATGCATTACATTGTTGGCCAATATGTATTAGGAGGAAGTCACTCGATACACCTTATACAAGAAGAGCCAAAATCTTATAAAATTTGGATACAAAAAGAAGAAGAAGTATATCTTTGGAAGGAGCTTTTAAAAACACTTCCTGTATCAGTTGAATTTAATATAAATTTTTAATGAAATCACCTTTTAGTTTTATTGTCAAACCTTACAATAGTAAGCGTTATGACAATATTAAGAATATAGAAAATATAGATTTAATTACAAGTACATCAAAAGAAGACGCTTCTTCTTCAAATAGGTTTGCTATTGTCGTAGAAACACCCATTAATTATACTGGGCCTATAAAACAAGGAGACACTCTTCTTGTTCATCATAATGTTTTTAAATATTATAATGATATGAAGGGAAGAGAAAAAAGCGGTAAGAGTTATTTTAAAGATGATTTGTTTTTTGTAGATAACGATCAGTTTTTTTTATACAAACAAAAAGACAGGTGGAGTGCTCATGGAAAGTACTGTTTTGTAAAACCTATTGATGCAGAAGATTTTTTTATAGACAAAGGAAAAGAAGAACCTTTAGTGGGTATAATTAAATATATAAATCAAGAATTAATAAATAAAGGCGTAAAAGAAGGTGATAAAATTTCTTTTACCCCAAACAGTGAATATGAGTTTAGAGTAGATAATGAAAAACTTTACAGAATGTTTACTAATAATATAACTATGATTTTATGATTTATATTGTAGATGATTTTATAGACTCTAATATTTTAAGCTCTGTAAACGAGTATTTAAATAATGGAGATTTTAAAAAACAAGTTAGTGGAAATAAAAACTTTTACATTAAAGAGTCTCCGCAAGAGTTTAATAAATATATGTTAAATAAACTTATATCATACGAAGCAAGAGATTTAGAAAATATATTAAGTTTTTTTAGAGTTTCTACTGATGAGTTAGACACTTCTTGGCGTATACACTCTGACCTAAATATAAACGGCCAAAAACCTGACAGAGCTTTAGTTTTATATTTGTCTCCAAGAGAAAAAGAAGAACTTCATGGCACCGCTTTATGGGAGCATGATATATATGGTGGTCAAATACCTACAGATATAACTAATGAAGAGTATGATAAAATGATAAATGTGGATGCAAATAATTTAGAAAAATGGAGACTTAGTACCGTGGTGGGTTATGAGTTTAACAGGATGGTTTCGTACCCTTCTTCTTATTTCCATAGTAAATATCCTAACAAATCATGGAAGGAGGGTAGAAAGGTTTTTGTAATGTTTTATAAATATAAATAAAATGGACAGTAAAGAAATTAAATTACAAATTATAGAGGCTGGTAAAAAAGCTGTAAAACAATTAATTAAGGTTGCTAAAGAAGATATTATAAAATACGACAAAGATGATGAGTTAGCAGCAGATAGATTAAAAAACGCAGCAGCCACAAAGAAGTTGGCAATATTTGATGCTTTTGAAATATTAAACAGAATAGAAAGTGAAAAAGCATTGTTAGAGGGAACGGTTAAAGAAAAGAAAAACACAACACCAAAAGGATTTGCAGAATCAAGATCAAAATAATTTATATAGAATAATAAAAGATGTTATTCCTAAAAATGTGTTGAGCAATAAAAATAGAGCTCATACATGGGCTTATGGGTATAATGAAAAATATGATATTGTAATTATTTCAAAAGATGGAACGCTGGGGGAAATATACGAAATCAACGGTTTAAAAGTTGGACTGCCTTTACAATCAAAAGATATTATAAAAAGATCTGATAAAAAAGAAGATCAATATTGGGAGGCCTCTGAACTACATAAAGATTTAAAAAGAATTAAATCTATTTTTCAATGGCATGAGACACCAGATGAATTTAAAGGTAAGTGGGTAGACTACATTGAAAAAGAGTTTGATAGAAGAGAATATGGTACATTTTTTATGAATAACGGAGCCCCTACTTATATAACAGGAACTCATTACATGTATTTGCAATGGACAAAAATTGATGTAGGGCACCCAGACTTTAGAGAGGCAAACAGAATATTTTATATTTTTTGGGAGGCGTGTAAGGCAGACAAAAGAAGCTTTGGAATGTGTTATTTAAAAATAAGACGTTCAGGCTTTTCTTTTATGAGCTCATGTGAGGGGGTAAATAAAGCTACTATTACTAAAGACGCAAGAATAGGCATTTTGTCTAAAACAGGTTCTGATGCTAAAAAAATGTTTACAGATAAAGTTGTGCCTATATCTAATAATTACCCTTTCTTTTTTAAACCTATTCAAGATGGTATGGACAAACCTAAAACAGAATTAGCATACCGAGTTCCAGCCTCTAAGATTACAAAGAAAAACATGCACACTTTAGCTGATGAAGAGTTAGAGGGTTTAGACACTACAATAGATTGGAAAAACACGGGTGACAATAGTTATGACGGAGAAAAGCTACAATTATTATTACACGATGAAAGTGGTAAGTGGGAAAAACCTGATAATATTTTAAATAACTGGAGGGTAACTAAAACTTGTTTACGTTTAGGTAGCAAAGTTATAGGAAAGTGTATGATGGGCTCTACTTCTAATGCTTTAGATAAAGGAGGAAATAATTTTAAGTCTTTATACTACGATTCTTTTCCTAACAAAAGAAACGCTAATGGTCAAACAAAAAGCGGTCTTTATTGTTTGTTTGTTCCTATGGAGTGGAATTTTGAAGGCTATATAGACAGATATGGTATGCCGGTATTTAGAACTCCAGCACAACCTGTTATTGGGGTAGATGGAGAAGACATTAAAATAGGAGCTTTGGATTACTGGGAAAATGAAGTTAATTCTTTAACTCATGACGCAGATGCGTTGAATGAATTTTATAGACAATTTCCAAGAAGCGAGTCTCATGCTTTTAGAGACGAAAGCAAACAGTCTATATTTAATTTAACTAAAATATATCAACAAATAGATTATAATGATTCTTTAATTATGGGTCATCATTTAACAAGAGGATCATTTCATTGGGAAAACGGAATAAAGGATAGTAAAGTTATATGGTCGCCAAATAAACAAGGGCGATTTTTAGTAAGCTGGACTCCTCCTAAAAATTTACAAAACCGCATAGAAACAAGAAGAGGGTTAAAATATCCGGGCAACGAACATTTAGGTTCTTTTGGTTGTGACTCTTATGATATTTCTGGGGTTGTTGTAGGTAAGGGGTCTAATGGTTCTTTGCATGGTTTGACTAAATTTAATATGGATCAAGCTCCAAGTAATGAGTTTTTTTTAGAATATATTGCAAGACCTCAGACTGCTGAAATATTTTTTGAAGAAGTTTTAATGGCTTGTATTTTTTATGGAATGCCTATCTTGGCAGAAAACAACAAGCCCAGACTTTTATACCACTTTAAAAATAGAGGATACAGAGGTTACAGCATGAATAGACCTGACAAAGTTTATACTAAACTTTCTAAAACAGAAAGAGAATTAGGGGGCATACCTAACACTTCCGAAGATGTAAAACAGTCTCACGCAGCAGCAATAGAATCTTATATTGAAAAGTATGTAGGTATAGATTTAAATGGAGATTTTAGAACAACTGGAGATATGGGATCAATGTTTTTTCAAAAAACATTAGAAGACTGGGCAAAGTTTGATATTACTAACAGAACAAAATATGACGCTGCTATAAGCTCTGGACTGGCTATTATGGCCAACCAAAAGCATCTTTATACACCATCTAAACAAAAATCAAAAATAAGTATTAACTTTGCAAAATACAATAACAGTAGTACTATAAGTAAAATAATTACATGAAAGAAGTCCAGATAGATATAAAGTCTGCTGCATTTCCAGATCAGTTTGTACCTGATTCCAAAAAGGCTACAAAAGAGTTTGGACTACAAGTAGGTCAAGCAATACAATATGAGTGGTTTAGAAGAGATGGTTTATCGTGCAGATTCTATGATCAATTTAGAGAGTTTCACAAACTACGTTTATATGCCAGAGGAGAACAGTCTGTTGGTAAATATAAAAATGAATTAGCTATTGATGGCGATTTATCTTACCTTAATTTAGATTGGACCCCGGTTCCTATTATTCCAAAATTTGTAGACATTGTGGTAAACGGAATGTCAGATAGACTGTTTGACGTTAAGTGTTATGCTCAAGACGCTTTGTCAGCCGAAAAAAGAAATCAATTTCAGCGTATGGTTGAAAAAAACATGTTGTCTAAAAACCTATATCAACAAATAGAGCAAGACTTTGGGGTAAATGTTTTTGAGGTAAATCCCGACCAACTTCCAGAAAACGATACTGAGATGGAGTTGTATATGCAATTAAATTACAAGCCAGCTATTGAAATAGCAAATGAAGTAGCTATTAATACTATGCTTGAAGAAAATCATTACAACGACACGCGAAAAAGAGTTGATTACGATATATGTACTTTAGGTATTGGAATGTGTAAACATACTTTTAGAGAAGGGGATGGTATAAAAGTAGAGTATGTAGATCCTGCTAATGTTGTATATAGCTATACAGAAGACCCGTATTTTAAAGATTGTTTTTATTGGGGAGAGTTAAAGACGATTCCTATAACCGAGGTTTTAAAAATCAATCCAGAGTTAACTGAAAAAGATTTAGAAGAAATATCAAAATATAGCCAATCGTGGTACAACTATTATAATACAGCTCAAATGTATGAAAATAGTATGTTTTACAAAGACACTTGCACCTTGTTGTTTTTTAATTATAAAACTACAAACAGTTTTGTTTATAAGAAAAAAGCAATGACTGATGGAAGTTTTAAAACTGTAGAAAAAGACGATCAGTTTAACCCGCCTCAAGAAATGCAAGAAGAGGGTAAGTTTGAAAAAGTAGAAAAAAGAATTGACGTTTGGTATGAAGGGGTGATGGTAATGGGAACAAACATCATAATAAAATGGGATATGATGAAAAATATGGTGCGTCCTAATTCCGCAAGTCAATATGCTATGCCTAATTATGTAGCTTGTGCGCCAAGAATGTATAAAGGCGTTGTTGAATCATTAGTTAGAAGAATGATACCTTTTGCCGATCTTATACAGATAACTCATTTAAAATTACAACAAGTTGTAGCAAGGGTTGTTCCAGATGGTGTCTTTATAGATGCAGACGGTTTGAATGAGGTTGACCTGGGAACGGGAAATGCTTATAATCCTGAAGATGCTTTAAGATTGTATTTTCAAACAGGTAGCGTTGTGGGTAGAAGTTACACTCAAGACGGTGAATTTAATAATGCTAAAGTTCCTATTACTCAATTAACAGCTAATAGCGGAGGCTCAAAAATGCAAATGCTTATCGGTAATTATAATCATTACTTAGATATGATAAGATCTGTAACAGGACTAAACGAAGCAAGAGACGGGTCTACTCCAGATCCTAACTCATTGGTAGGGGTTCAAAAATTAGCCGCGTTAAATTCAAATACCGCAACCAGACATATATTACAGTCAAGTTTATTTATTACAAAAACTATTGCGGAAGCTCTTTCTTTAAGAGTTGCAGATGTTTTAGAATATGCTGATTTTAAAGACGAGTTTGCTATGCAGGTTGGTAAATACAACTTAGGTGTATTAGAAGAAATAAAAAATCTATATATATATGACTTTGGTATATTTATAGAAATGAGTCCAGACGAAGAGCAAAAACAACAGTTAGAGGCTAATATACAAATGGCTTTATCTAAACAAGATATTAATTTAGAGGACGCGATTGATATTCGAGAAGTTAAAAACTTAAAAATGGCTAATCAAGTTTTAAAAATGAAAAGAAAGCAGAAGATGGAGGCTCAGCAACAACAAGAAATGCAAAAGCAACAGATGCAACAACAAGGGCAAATGCAGTCTCAACAAGCTGCGGCTCAAGCTGCTCAACAAAAAATGCAAATGGAAATGCAAACAAAAATGCAAATACAACAAGCAGAAGCAGCTATGGAAATAGAGAAACAAAAAAATGAAGCGGCCTTAAAACAACAACTAATGGCTGTAGAATTTAGCTATCAAATGCAGTTAAAAGGAATGCAAGAAAAACAAATGGACGAGAGAGAAAAAAGCAGAGAAGAAGGAAAGTCAAGAAGGATAGCCGAACAAAACACTCAACAGTCTAAACTAATAGAGCAAAGAAAAAGAAACCTTCCTGCTATAAAATTTGAATCCAACGAAGATAGTTTAGATGGATTTGATTTAGCGGAATTTGAACCAAGATAATTGGCTAAAATAATATAATAATTATATATTAACTTTGTAAAAATTTAAATTAAATAAAATGGAAAATAAAGAAAAACCTAAATTCACGGTAAAAGCTGTGGAAGGAGTTGAAGAAAAATCAACTCAACAATTGGAACAAGAGCTTCTTGATAAACATGAAGAAAAATTTGAAGGAGCTCCAAAAGAAGAAAAACAAGTAGAGCAAGTTGATACAAGCTCTGAAAAAATAGAGGAGCCTGTTGCTGAAACGCAAGAGCCTCCAAAGCAGGATGAAGGAATAAAAGATACTGATATTCTTAAATATATTAAGGATAGGTATGATAAAGAAATATCATCTGTTGATGATTTGTTTACTCAAAGAGAGGCAAATGAAGATTTACCAGAAGATGTTTCAGCGTTCTTTAAATATAAAAAAGAAACGGGTCGAGGTATTGAAGACTTTATGCGATTGCAGAAAGACTACAATGACTTAGACGAAGACATTGTGCTGGCTGATTACTATGCGGCTACAGAAGAAGGTTTGGATGCTATTGATATTCAAGATTTGATGGATGATAAATTTGGATACGATTCTGAACTGGATGATGAAAAAGCTGTAAAAAAAATCAAGTTAGCCAAAAAAAGAGAACTTTCAAAAGCGAGAAAGTTTTTTAATGAGCAGAAAGAGCAATACAAACTACCACTTGAGTCAAGCCCGGGAGTTAGTTCTGAAGCAAATGAAGAATATAATCGCTATAAAAGTTATGTAGAGGAGTCTAAAACTCGTGAGGAAGCCATGAATAAAAGGTACGATTGGTTTGTCCAGAAAACAAATGAGGTTTTCAATAGTGATTTCAAAGGTTTTGAGATTACTGTTAATGACAAAACTTATAACTACCGACCTGGTGATACGTCTGAACTCAGAAACAAACAGTCAGATTATAATACATTTATAAAACCGTATTTAGATCAAGAGACTGGAATGATGAAAGATGCTAAGGGATACCACAGAGCAATGTCAATTGCAATGAATCCTGAAAAATTTGCCAGATTTTTTTATGAGCAAGGAAAGTCCGAAGCTATTGATGATGTTGCTAAAAAATCAAAAAACATTGATATGGTAAGGAACAAGCCTCAAGCCTTCAGCAAAAACGGATTAAAGATTCGTCCAGTTGGAGATACATCGAGTGGAAGAGGACTCAAAATAAAAAGTATAAAAAGAGTATAAACTAAAAAATTTAAAAAAATGGCGGTAAATGCAACTCCAGGGTTTGACTTAATTCCATCAGCGGAACGAGTTACCCTACAAACAAACTACATTACCAACTTCGACTTTTTAAATCAGTATCTTCCAGATACTTATGAAAAAGAGTTTGAAAGATATGGTAATAGATCAATCTCATCTTTCTTAAGAATGGTGGGAGCTGAAATGCCTACTAACTCTGACATGATAAAATGGGCAGAGCAAGGTAGACTACACATTAAATACACAAACGTAAATGCTGACGGTAACCCTGCGGATAATCAAGCAACGTTTACTGTAAACGATGTATTAAACCCAACTATTCCAGGTGGTACAACTACTGCTGGCAACGGTGGTATTGCAATAAGAGTAGGACAGACGGTTATGATTTCTGATAATACGGCTGGTTCTAACTTAAGCAATAAAGCGGTTGTTACAAATGTTAACTACACTACAGGAGTAGTGACTTGTGATTTTTACGAAGCGGCAGGTCAAGCTATGGCTAATAATGCTACAGTTACGATGTGGATTTATGGTTCTGAATTTAAGAAAGGAACTGAAGGCATGACTGAAAGCTTAGAGTCTGATGACTTCATCTTTGACAATAAACCTATTATTATTAAAGATAAGTATGCTGTTTCTGGTTCTGACATGGCGCAAATTGGATGGATTGAAATCACTTCAGAAGATGGTGCTAATGGTTACTTATGGTATTTAAAGTCAGAGCACGATACAAGATTAAGATTTGAAGATTATATGGAAACAGCTTTAGTTGAGGCGGTTCCTGCTGAGTCAGGTTCTGGTGCGGCTATTCATTTTGGTAACGCTGCTGGTACAGATGGCCAGGGTGGTTCTGAAGGAGTATTCCATGTTGTAGGTCAAAGAGGTAATGTTTATGGTGGAGGTAATCCAACTACATTAGCTGACTTTGATTCAATTATTCAAAGACTTGATAAGCAAGGTGCTATTGAAGAAAATGTTATTTTCATGAACAGACAATTCACATTTGATATGGACGATATGTTAGCTGCTCAAAACTCTTACGGAGCGGGTGGTACATCATACGGTTTATTTGATAATGATGAAGAGATGGCTCTTAATTTAGGTTTCACAGGATTCCGTAGAGGATATGACTTCTACAAGTCTGACTGGAAATACCTAAACGATCCTACAATGAGAGGTGGTTTAGTAGGTGGAGGAATCAATGGACTTTTAGTTCCAGCTGGTTCTACTACAGTATACGACCAAATCTTAGGTAAGAACGCGAAGAGACCATTCTTACATGTTAGATACAGAGCTTCTGAAACTGAAGACAGACGTTACAAAACTTGGATGACTGGTTCAGGTGGCGGAGCAAGAACTTCTTCTTTAGACGCAATGGAGGTTCACTTCTTAACAGAAAGAACTGTATGTACTTTAGGTGCAAACAACTTCTTCTTGTTCCAAAATGCATAATGCATAAATAATTAAAGGGAGGCGAAAGGCATACATGTAAACGTTCTCTGAGTAACCTCCCTTTTATTTTTAACTTTAATTAAATTATAATAAAATGAAAAAAACAAAAAAAATATTCGTAGATAAGACGTATCGTCTTAAAAAAGATATAGCTCCTTTGAGTTATATGTTATCCTCACATCACACCAGAAGATCACCTTTATTACACTTTGATGAAGAGACTGGTGAAAACAAACAATTAAGATATGCTCGTAATCAAAAATCTCCTTTTATAGATGAGCAAGATGGAAATGCTATAATGGAGCCTATAATTTTTGAAGATGGTTTTTTAAGTGTTCCAAAAACCAATCAGGTATTACAAGAGTTTTTATATTATCATCCTTCAAGAGACACTGTATTTGAAGAAATGAATAAAGAAAAAGATGCTTCTGAAGAGTTTGAAGTAATGGAGTCTCAACTAAATGCACAAATTGCTGCTAAAGAGCTTTCGTTAGAAAAGTTAATTGCAGTTGGTCGTATTTTAATAGGGGGAGCGGTAAACAAAATGTCAACAGCAGAATTAAAAAGAGATATTTTATTGTTTGCTCAATCTGAGCCTGAAACTTTTATGGAAGTGTTAGAAGATCCAGATTTAACTTTTGAAGACGAGGTTAGACAGTTTTTTAATGAAAAACTTTTAACTTTTAGAAATAAAAACAAAGATGTTTATTTTAATATACCTGGTAACAAAAAGAAAATGTTAACCATTCCTTTTAATGAAGACCCTTACCATATTGTATCGTCTTATTTAAAAAGTGATGATGGTTTAGAAGTTTATAAAGGACTAATAAAGTTACTAAAATCAGATTCGTAGTTATTTGTATCTTTGCGTTTTATTAACCCATTAAAATTTTTAATTATGGACAAATTTTTATCAGTGCCTGTAACAGGCGAAACAAATTTCTTTCTTAGCGTTTCAGATGTAATCGCTATTACAAGATCAAGTGATACTGAGACTATTATCACTTACAACAGTGGAAACACAGCAACTCTTACTCACGGAAGTGTTGGAGCTGCGGACTTTGAAATGAGAGACTCTCTTCAAAATGCTATGAGTTTAGCATTAGAAACACAGTGGACTAATGTGGTTGCAGCATACGTTCCTGCGAAGGCAGTTTCAGCAATAGTTATAGCTTAGATATGGCAAAGTATGTAGGCGTACAAATTCCTATTTATGACAGCTCCACTGCAACGGGAGCAGCCATAGCGGTTTCATCCTCCACGACTGGAACTGCGGCAGGGAAGCTAACAGATACGGGTCAAACATTTACTTCAACAGCTAATGTTGGTGACTTTGTTTTTTTGGCTAATAGAAGTTTTGCTAAAGTTACAGCTGTAGACAGTAATGATGTATTAAGTATTAGCGGATCAGCAACTGCAACTCTTGAAGGATCAGGAGTAGCGTACAGTTTGGTAGCTGCGGCTAACGCATTTTCTGGACAATTAAGTGGTGCGGCTTTTTTAACTGATATTAAAGGAGGCGATATGATTGTTAATTTATCAACTAATCAATCCTTTAAAATCACTGATGTAATTAGTGATGACACGGTGACTATTGAAAAAGCTGGAGGATTATTAAATGGAGACGAGTTCTTTATTTTATCTGATAGAGAAGATGGTCCTAACCGAAAAGTTAGAGTAGACAATGCTACTTTAATTAGAGGTAACGCGGTTACCGGTCAAGTGACTGTTCATTACAAAAGAGGTGCTACTAATCAAAAACTTACTTTTGATTTAGGAGACTCTTCAGCTACATCTAAAGATAGGTTTTCTACACAGTTTAAAGAAACCGCTCAACAAGTTTTAGAAAGTAAATGGACAAATATAACTATCCCAATGCCTTATGTTAAGTCAGACGGTACAGTTGATATTCAGTGGGCAACAAACTTTGCATTCTCGTAAACACTATTGTTATATTTTTAAGAGGGGCTCTAAAAAAATTAGAGCCTCTTTTTTTTTGTTATCTTTGTAAAAAGTTTTTCAAGATGCCTATAAATGATGTAAGAAATACTGTATTGGCTATTGCCAACAAGAACAACTACGGATATATTTCTCCGCAAGATTTTAATCTTTACGCAAAACAAGCTCAACTTGACATGTTTGAAGATTATTTTTATCAGTACAACAACTGGATAAACAGAGAAAACAATCGTAGCTCAGGTAGTGGCTATGCTGATATAATAAAAGGATTAGAAGAAGTTATTGATACTTTTTCGGTACAAGCGTTTTTAACTTTAGTTGATGCTGGTGGAGCAATAAATGCTCCTTCTGGACTATCAGGTCCTTCCGCTTATTTTTTACCTAATGATTATTATTTAATAAATAAATTATACAGGTACCCTACCTTAAGAGTTGCAGGAACAACTACAACAGCCTTAGCTGGTAGTAACACGTTGATTGACACAAATACTGATTTTTTAGCAGCTGGAGTTCAGCCAGGCGATTTAGTTATCAATACAAGCGCTACTGGTATAGCTAATTATCCTGTAACAGGATCACTGGGATTACAAGGGTTTGTAAATCAAATTTTAAACTCAGCCCCTGGAAGCAATAATGATACTATTATTTGTTCGGCTCAATTATTTGTAAATCCAGACGCTCTTCCTACGTTTGAAAATTATGCAATATTTGATTCAAGAAATATTGTGGAAGTAGAAAGAGTAAGTCAAAGAAAAATATATAATTTAACAAGTTCTAATCTTACATATCCAACGAAACAATATCCATGTTATGTTTTAGATGGTAATATTGCTTCGGTATATCCAACAGTTTGGGACGGTTTTAATATTCCTTACACTGTGGGAGACAACATGGGGTTTTGTGATGTTAAGGCTCAATATATTAGATACCCAAGAGATCCAAGATGGACGTTTCAAAACTTAGTTGGCGGAGAGCCCTTGTTTGATGCGTCTCAACCTGACTTTCAAGACTTTGAACTCCCTCTTTCTGATGAGCCAGCTTTAGTGGCTAAGATTTGTCAATACGTTGGTATAGAAATTAGAGAGGCAGAGGTCCTGCAATTTGGATTAGGAGAAGAACAAATGAATACACAAGAAACAAGTTAATTATTATGACATATATTACAGACTATCAATATTACGAAAACGGAGGAAATGTACCTGAAGATGCAAATTGGGGTTCTTATCAATATATATCTTTAGACGACATAGTAAATAATTTTATGTTAATGTTTCAGGGTAACAATGAATTAATTAACAACATCAATCGTTATCAGGTTTTATTTTTTGCTAAAAGAGCAATTCAAGAATTGAACTATGACGCGATGAAGGAAATAAAAATATTACAATTACAGGTAGACGATCAGTTAAGATTTATACTTCCTCAAGACTATGTAAACTGGGTAAGAATATCTTGTTATAAAGATGGCTGTTTAAAACCCCTTACAGAAAACATTCAAACAAATTGGAGTGGAGCATATTTACAGGACAATGACTATAAAATATTATTTGATATTCATGGAAATGTTTTAAAGCCGAATAAATCTAAATTAGATATAGACAGGATTGATGGTGTTAAAAAAAGCATTTACTTAAACCAAAACAGTCCATATAACGGACAGATGGGGTTTAATATAGACGGTGAATGGTATTTTGATTACAACATAGGAAGTAGATTTGGTTTAAATACAGAAACAGCAAATTCAAATCCTACATTTAGTATTGACAAAAGAGGAGGGGCTATTAATTTTAGCTCAGGATTAGCAGGAGAATCAATAGTGTTAGAATATGTTTCAGATGGTATGGAAAACGGAGACGACTCCAGTGTAAGTGTTAACAAACTATTTGAAGAATTTATCTACGCTGCTATTAAATTTTCTTTTTTAAACAACAGAATATCTGCTCCAGAATACTTGGTAAACAGAGCTCGTAAAGACCGATCCTCTTTACTAAGAAATGCAAAGTTAAGAATTAGTAATATGCACCCTGGTAGACTGTTAATGAATCTAAGAGGTCAGGCTAAATGGATAAAGTAATATGTTAATACAAACCAATTTTATTGCGGGTAAAATGAATAAAAGCGTGGACGAACGTCTTGTTCCTCCAGGCGAATATGTAGACGCTTTAAATGTAAGGCTTGGTTCTACTGAGACCACTGAGATTGGGGCGGTAGAAAATTCAAGAGGAAACACTCGTCTTACAACTTTAATGTATAACAATTTACCTTTGTCAGGAAGCGCTCGATGTATAGGGGCTTACGAAGATGGAATGAGAGAAACTATTTATTGGTTTGTTCATGACGAGTCTAACCCAGCATCATCTTCAGGAAAGGTAGATTTAATTGTATCTTTTGAAACAAATACAAATACTTTGACGTATCACGTTCAAAGTGAAACTGTTTTAAATTTTGATCCTAAATTTTTAATAACAGGAGTAGATAAAATTGGAAACTTTCTTTATTTTACTGACGATTTAAATCCCCCTCGATATATAGATGTAACGGGCCAAGGCGGAGTAGCTTATCCAAGTGACGCTCCAGGTACTTTAGACCCTTTGGAAGAAGAAGATTTAAATGTAATTGTTCAGATACCAGGTTTTGAAGACCCAACCGCTACCACAATTCCGTTAGGAGCCCCTCACTTAGACTTTCCTCCAGACAATCAATCAGATGAAGACTATATGGAAAATAGATTTTTATGTTTTGCATATAGGTATAGATATTTTAATGAAGGATATAGTGCAACGTCTTTATTTACTAAACCAGCTTTTCTTCCTCGAGAGTTCAATTTTAGTTTAGAAAATTTTCTAAATGATGGAATGATTAATAGTCGTAATAGGGTTAATGTAACTTTTTCAACAGGAGACAGAAGGGTAAAAGAAATTCAGTTGTTAGTAAAAGAAACCACGAGTAATAATATATTTTTAGTAGAAAGAATAAACAAAGCAGACCAGGGGATTTCTAACGATACATTTATAACCCGACAATTTTCTAACAAAAAAGTTTTAACAGTTATTGGTAGTGATGAATTATTAAGACTTTACGATAATGTTCCTCGTTTTGCAAAAGCTCAAACTATACAAGGTAATCGTTTAATGTATGGAAATTATGTAGACCAATACAATATAGAAAGAGGTCTTATTGACGGATCAGGAAACCTTCTGCCTGGAGGACAGGTTATTCCTACTCAATATACTTTAACAGCCATTTCTAATGAATTAGGAAATCAAGAGCTGGATCCTGCGTCAACTATAAGCTCCAGCTCTGGGGTTATTGATATAGGAGGTGGGGCAACTACTATTGTTGACAATCAAATGACTATAGACTTGTCCAGCTTACCTTCTCCTATCCCGCCAGGGCTTTCACTTTCTTTTCAATTTAATGTTCAAAACGTAAGTCAAACCGATAACGGGGGCCCTGATGTGGTTACCACATTGATTCCTGATTTTAATCTTACTTGGATTTTTACAACTCCGGTTTCATATCCTACTCCGGTTGATTTAATAAACTCTTCGGAGTTTCAAGCGGCTGTAGGAACTTCGGCTAACATGGCTGTTTTATTACCACCCACAAATCCGCCTGTTATACAAAACGGAACAACGCTAACAGATTACTTTAATAATGCTATTTATTTTGCATTACAATCAGCTAACGGAAATACTTTGCAGTTATTAAACACTTCTATAAACGGATCTTGCCCAGCCATACCTTTAACCACCTTTCCTCCAGTAGGGTCTATATGTGTTCAAGAACCAATTGGTTTTACAGCTTTAGGTAATTCATTTAGACTACAACTACCAGGAGCTCAGTTTTATTTTGACAACGACCCTGCTAATCCTGGAGTGGCTGGTAATTTTAGTAATCAGTTTAATTATTTTGCATTTAACCCTGCTACATCAGCAGTAGCTGTTTCTGAGATTTCAGAAAACAGCAGTCTTCATAGTAATAGAGATTATGAGGTAGGTATTGTTTATATGGATAAGTTTGGAAGATCTTCTACCGTTTTAACTTCTGAATTTAATACCGTGTACTTTGGGTCTCAGTTTATGCAAAATAAAAATCAAATACAGGTAACTATTCCTTCAGATGTTCCTGCTCCTTGGTGGGCAGAAAAATATAAGTTTGTTGTAAAACCAACTGAAGGAGCTTATAATACTATTTTTTCTAACTTAAACTATCAGCAAGACGGAACTGGTAATGCTGCTGGAGGGCCTGAAAATATAACTCAAGCAGACTTAGCCAGTTTTTGGTTTAGATTAGAAGGGGATTCACAAAATGTAGCTCAAATAGGACAGAAGCTTCGTGTAAAAATGGACGCTCAGGGGTCTACAGGGGTAACAGCTTTATGTGAAGTGTTGGATAAAAAAGCTATGTATACACAGCAAATTACAGCTGTTTCTCAGCCAGGGTTATACATGAGGTTAAAACCATCTAACTGGACAGCTATAAACCCAAATGTTAGAGAAGATATAAATTGTAAAAAAAGCGGAACTAATGACGATAAAGGTTGTAGTGGGGGTCATAATAACGTAACCCTTTCTTGTGGTGTAAATGATGGGGGTGTGGCGGCTACTATACCTGCCGGTTCTGTGGTTAAAATATCTATAGATAACAGAAGAGATCACAAAAACAGCCGTTGTCAGGGGAAAAGAATGAAGTTTACAAAATCAATAATTGCCACTCAAGACTATGCTAATATTCACGCTATGCTTGTAGGTGAGCAATTACAAAACGCTATGACTACTGCAAATGCAGAAATAGCAGACGCTACTTCTATTTCATTTGACCCTACATTAGTTTTTACAAATACATCTACTTCTGGAGGAGCACCTGGTATTAGTTGTTTTTCAACTAAAGTTTGGGTTTATGAAAATGGAGCGGGAGAACAGTTTGTAATGATGAACTCTGGTATGCCTCGTTGTGGTTTTGCGAAAAAAAGACCGGCTAAAAGTAATCTTAGGGTACAAATATCTTTTTCAGATGGTTTGTTTGTTTTTGAAACAGAACCTTCAGAAACTGATCCAAATTTATTTTTTGACGCTTCTCAGTTGTTAGATATAGAAACCGACCCTTCAGGCTTTAAAGTTCACTCAGCAGCGACTAAATACAATAGCTCCACTAACAGTTCAGGTATAGTAACTGGTTGTGAAGATGCTAATGGAGACCCTATACCTTGTTCTGATCAAGTTTTAGGAACTACTCCAATGATAACAACTATTGATTTTGCTAATTGTTATGTTTTTGGTAATGGTGTAGAAAGTTTTAGAATACAAGACCGTATTGATGGAAAATCTTTTGAGTTAGGACAAAGAAAGGTAGCTGTGTCAAATCAAGATTTTAAAGAAGCGGATAGGTTTGCAGGAATGACATATAGCGGAGTGTTTAGTGATTCGGCTAATTCAAACAA
>TARA_R100000697_G_scaffold47263_1_pt1 | contig 28400 bp, 14 predicted proteins | sample TARA_R100000697 | Tara Oceans TARA_R100000697 (sample SAMEA2622788) | marine metagenome | biome: marine biome (ENVO:00000447); feature: surface water layer (ENVO:00002042); material: "saline water (ENVO:00002010), including plankton (ENVO:xxxxxxxx)" | depth 5 m
CTTTAAAAAATTATACAACGATTCAGACGTTACAAAAAGAAATAGAAACGGACAAACAACTAGTGGACTCTATTCTCTTTTCATACCTATGGAGTGGAACTACGAAGGATTCATGGATACTTTTGGATTACCTGTATTCACTACGCCAAAAAATCCAGTCAAAGGAATTGATAATGCATACATTGACATCGGAGTAATAGAGCATTGGCAAAATGAAGTAGATGGATTAAAACAAGACAGTGACGGATTAAACGAATATTATAGACAGTTTCCAAGAACTGAGCAACACGCTTTTAGAGATGAAAATAAAAATACTTTATTTAATCTTACAAAGATATATGAACAGATTGATTATAATGAAGAAATGATAAATGAAAAATCTGTTACAAGAGGTAATTTTGGTTGGAACAATGGTATTGTTGATACTAATGTTACTTTTTATCCAAACAAAGATGGTAGGTTTTTAATATCGTGGGTACCACCTGTTAATTTACAAAATAGTGTAATAGTTAAAAATGGTATTAAATATCCTGGTAATGAACATATAGGTGCGTTTGGTTGTGATAGTTACGATATATCAGGAACTGTTGATGGTAAAGGATCTAAAGGTGCTCTTCACGGATTAACTAAATTTTCTATGGAAGATGCACCACCAAACCACTTTTTTTTAGAATATATATCTAGACCACAAACAGCAGAAATATTTTTTGAAGACGTTTTAATGGCTTGTCATTTTTATGGTATGCCTATACTAGCTGAAAATAATAAACCTAGGTTACTTTATTATTTTAAAAGAAGAGGATATAGAGGTTTTAGTATGAATCGACCTGATAAAGTTTGGAATAAATTATCAACAGCAGAAAAAGAAATAGGTGGTATACCTAATTCAAGTGAAGATATTAAACAAGCTCACGCAGCCGCTATAGAACATTATATAGAAAATTATATAGGTAAGTTAGAAGAAGGATATGGTGATATGTATTTTCAAGAAACTTTATCTGATTGGGCAAAATTTAATATAAACAACAGAACAAAGCATGATGCTTCTATTAGTTCCGGTTTATGTATAATGGCTTGTAACAAAAATAGATATAGACCTACTATGGAAATTAATAAAAAACCAGTGTCTATAAATATAAAAAAATATAACAACACAGGATCTATTTCACAAATAATATAATAAATGCAGATTTACACAAATAATAATAGTTCATTTCCAGATCAGGTAGTACCTGATTCAGTTAAAGAGTCTTGGGAATACGGTAAAAAAGTAGCATGGGCTATAGAAGGTGATTGGTTTAGTGGAACTAGATCTGGAGTTGAAAACAGATTTAACACTAACTACAATAACTTTAGAATGCGAAGATTGTATTCTAGAGCTGAACAGCCAGTGCAAAAGTACAAAGATGAGTTAGCTATAAATGGTGATTTAAGTTACTTAAACTTAGATTGGAAACCTGTACCTATTATACCTAAGTTTGTTGATATTGTAGTAAATGGAATGGATGATAAGCTGTATGATGTAAAAGCATTTGCACAAGATCCAGAGTCAAGAAAATTAAGATCTAAATATGCTGAAGATATATTAAGAGATGTACAAGCTCAACAGTTTTTAAATATGCTTAAAAATGATGTTGGTTTAGATCTATACAATACAAGTAATCCTGAAGAGCTTCCTGAAAACCAAGAAGAGTTAGATTTACACATGCAGCTAAGTTATAAGCAAGCTAGTGAAATAGCTGCTGAAGAAGCAATAAATAACACTTTAGAATATAACAAGTATTATTTAACAAAACGTAGAGTTATAGAAGACTTAGTTGTATTAGGTATAGGTGCTGTAAAAACAAACTGGAATAAAGCTGAAGGCGTTACAGTTGACTATGTTGATCCAGCTAGAATGGTTTATTCATACACAGAAGATCCAAACTTTGAAGACATGTGGTATGTTGGTGAAGTTAAAAATATTACTTTAGCTGAAATAAAAAAAGAATTTCCTAACTTAACGGATGCAGATCTTGAAAGAATACAACAATATCAAGGCAATAGTAATTTTTTATATAACTGGAATGGTAGAAGAGATGGTAATGCTATATATGTTTTGTATTTTGAATATAAAACTTATTCTAACCAAACTTTTAAAATTAAAAAGACTGCTACAGGTTTAGAAAAATCTTTACAAAAACCAGATACTTTTAATCCTGAAGCTAATGACAATTTTGATAGGATTAGTAGATCAATAGAAGTATTATACAGTGGAGCTAAAATACTAGGTTATGACGAAATGCTTAGATGGGAGATGTGTAAAAACATGACTAGGCCTAAGTCAAATTTAGTTAAAGTTAATATGAATTATACTATATGTGCGCCTAAATTATATATGGGTAGAATAGAAAGTCTTGTTAGTAGAATGATGGGCTTTGCAGATATGATTCAATTAACTCATTTAAAAATACAACAAGTAATTTCTAAACTAATACCTGATGGTGTTTATTTAGATGTTGATGGTTTAGCAGAGGTTGATTTAGGCAATGGCACCAGATATAATCCTCAAGAAGCACTTAATATGTATTTTCAAACTGGTAGTATATTAGGTAGATCAATGACTACAGAGGGAGATCCAAATCCTGGTAAAGTTCCTATACAAGAGCTACAGTCGAGTTCAGGTGGTCAAAAAGTACAATCATTAATATCTACTTATCAGTATTACTTGCAAATGATAAGAGATGTAACCGGACTAAATGAAGCTAGAGACGGTAGTATGCCTAATGCAGATTCATTGGTAGGTTTACAAAAGCTTGCAGCTGCTAATTCAAATACAGCAACAAAACATATTTTAAATTCTTATTTATATTTAACTGTTAGAACGTGTGAAAATATAGTTAATAGAACTTCTGATTCTGTAGAGTTTGCATTAACTAATGAAGCGTTGAAAAATAGCATATCAACATGGAACGTAGGGCAACTAGATGATATGCAAGATATGCATTTATATGACTTTGGCTTATATTTGAGTTTAGTCCCTGATGAATTAGAAAAAGAACAATTAGAATCTAACATACAAGCAGCGTTACAAAGTGGTAGTATTAATTTAGAAGATGCTATAGATATTAGACAAATAAACAACTTGAAGCTAGCTAATCAAATGATTAAGCTTAAACGTAAAAAAGCTGCTGAAGCTGCTCAAGCTGCAGCACAAGCTAATATTCAAGCACAAGCTCAAGCAAATACAGAATCTCAACAAGCTGCTGCATTAGCTGAAGCTCAAAAACGTGAAGCAATAGCAGATACTGAAGTTAAAATTGAAAAAGCAAAAAATCAATTTGCTATAGAAAAATTAGAAGCTGAAGCGCAAATAAAACGACAGCTAATGGAATTAGAGTTTAATTATAACATGCAGTTAGGTGAACAAAAAGTACAAAGAGAAGCTGCAAGAGAAAAAGAAATTGAAGAACGTAAAGATAAAAGAGCAAGAATTATAGGCACACAGCAAAGTGCAATTGCTAATCAAAAACAAAAAGAAGGTGATGCAATAGATTTTGAAAATCCTGCTATTCAACAAAGTTTAGAGGATCCATTACAAAGTATATTAGATCAATCTTAATTATTAATTTATATTATATTATATTATGGCAAAGAAAGAAACAGTTACTGAAGAAGGATCATTTAAAATGCCTTCTAAAAGAAACAAACCTAAACCAAAAAATTTAGGTAAAATAGATAACATAAGCAAAGTAGATTTAAAACCTAAAGAAGATGCCGTTCAAGAGCAAGAAACAAAGGAACCTGTGCTACAGTCTGATGCACAAGACGAACAGAAAAGGGAAGAGAGCAAAGTGGAACTGCAAGAAGTGGGATCAACACACGAAGAATCTAAAAGCTCTACCGAAGAGGTTAAAGAAGAAGTAACAGTAATAAATGAAAAACCTAAAGAAGTCTTAAAAAAAGAACAAGAAGTTAAAGACGCGGTTAGAGATGAACAAGTATTAGGAAGACAACTACCAGAGAATATTGAAAAACTTGTTAAGTTTATGGAAGATACTGGTGGAACTGTAGAAGATTACGTTACACTAAATAAAGATTATACACAATTTGATGACAAATTACTTGTCAGAGAATATTACAAAAAAACTAAACCACATTTGTCAGATGATGAAATATCTTTTGTAATGGAAGATAGTTTTACATATGATGAAGAAGTGGACGAAGAAAGATTTATAAAGAAGCAAAAGCTGAAATATAAAGAAGAAGTTGCAAAAGCCAAAACTTTTCTCGAAAAAATGAAAAGTAATTACTATGATGAAATCAAGTTGAGGCCATCAGTTACTAATGAGCAGAAAAAAGCTATGGACTTTTTCAATAGATACAACAAGGAGCAGTCGCACATACAGACTAGGAGAGATGAATTTATACAAAGAACTAATAATTATTTTCAAGACGAATTTGAAGGTTTCAATTTTGAAGTTGGAGATAAAAAGTTTAGATATAAAGTATCAAATCCTACGGAAATGGCTGATAGACAAAGTGATGTTAGTAAGTTTATATCTAAATTCATGGATAAAGACGGTAAAGTAACAGATCTAAATGGATATCATAAAGCTATTTATGCAGCTAGAAATGCAGATAGATTAGCGCAACATTTTTATGAGCAAGGCAAAGCCGATGCTACAAGAGAAATTGTTTCTCAATCTAAAAACATTAATAGTGAACCAAGATCATCTGAAACAGGTGAAACATTACCTAACGGTTGGAAGGTTCGAGCGATTACTGGTGCAGACTCTACTAAGTTGAAAATTAAAAAAAGAACATAAATAAAAATTAAACAAAATGGCGTTAGTACCAGGCGGGTCGTTTCCCGCAAAAATCGTTCCTGCACAGAATAGAGTTGTAGTGCAGGATAATTACATTGATTTCAACAGCCTTGCTGGTGGACAATGGGCTCAACAATATCTACCTGAGCTTTACGAACAAGAGGTAGAAAGATACGGAAACAGAACATTATCTGGTTTCTTGAGAATGGTAGGAGCAGAAATGCCAATGACTTCTGATCAAGTTGTTTGGTCTGAGCAAAACAGATTACACATTGCTTATAACGAGGTAACTGTTACTGTTTCAGGAGCTGCACCTGCATACACTATTGATATTACTTTACCACCTGGAGCTACACAAGGAGCTGTTAGAACTGGAGCTACAATTTTAGTTTCTGATAATGCTACAGGTTTAAGTACTGCTAAATTTTTAGTAACTAATGTTACTGGTGGTGGATTAAATCAATTAGCTGCTAAGTGCTACGAAACTGTACCTGCTGCTTTAACTGCTGCTGGTGCTAAATGTAGTTTATTCGTATACGGTTCTGAATTTCCAAAAGGAAGTGAAGGAATGAAAGGCGCAATCGAGCCAGCTGTATCTACTTTCACTAACTCTCCAATTATCATTAAAGATAACTACGAGTTAAGTGGATCTGATGCTGCTCAAATTGGTTGGATTGAAGTTGCTACTGAAGACGGAACTTCTGGATACCTATGGTATTTAAAAGCTGAGTCTGAAACTAGACTAAGATACGAAGATTACTTAGAAATGGCAATGGTTGAAGGTGAGCTTTGGTCTCATGCTGCTACAGCTTTTGGTAGTGAATTTGGTCCTGCTGGTGGAACACAAGATATCAAAGGAACTGAAGGTTTATTCTCAGCTATAGAAAACAGAGGTAATGTATTCTCTGGATTTGCTGGAGCTGCTGGACCTGGTTCAGGTGCAATTGCAGACTTTGATGAGATTCTTAAAAATCTTGACAAGCAAGGTGCTATTGAAGAAAACATGCTTTTCTTATCTAGACAAACTGCTTTAGATTTTGATGATATGATTGCTGCTATGAATGGATCTTATGCGTCAGCTGCTGCTGCTTCATACGGTTTATTTGACAACGAGCAAGAAATGGCATTAAACTTTGGATTTACAGGATTTAGAAGAGGTTCTTATGACTTCTATAAAACTGACTGGAAATACTTAAACGATGCATCTACTCGTGGTTTATCTAAGCAAATTGATGGTGTTATGATTCCTGCTGGAACATCTACAGTATACGATCAAATGTTAGGATCTAACATCAGAAGACCTTTCTTACACGTAAGATATAGAGCGTCTGAAACTGAAGATAGAAGATTCAAAGCTTGGATCACTGGATCTGTTGGTGGTGCTTACACTTCTGACTTAGATACAATGAAAGTTAACTTCTTATCTGAAAGATGTTTAGTTACTCAAGCTGCTAACAATTTTGTATTGTTTACAGGAGCATAAAAATAATGGAGGGTGAAAGCCCTCCTTTTATAAATCTTAAATAATACTTAACATGGCAAACTTAATAAGAATCCCAATCAAAGGAGCTTCTGTTGGAAACAGCAATGAGCCACGATATGGTATTGTAAATGTTGATGGTGCGTACGATGTAGGCGTAAGCGGATCAGACGAACACATAGACATTTATTCTACAATACCTGCAGGTGGTACACAGGTTTTAATTACAACAATAAGCTACTATGCAAACGGTGGTGGAACAGCTGTCGTTACAGCGCAAGATATAGAGAACTTCAAAGATCTAATCCTTGAGTCTAATCAAAATCCTGCGTCTAATCCAATTTTTGAACTAGAGGGTGCTGCTACTGCAGCTGCTGCTGACTTAGAAGATTATCAAGCTGATAACTTCTCTATCTCAGCTGGTACTCCGAAATAATTAACATTATGGCAAATTATATAAAAATACCTTTATCATTGAATCCAGGTAGACCAATGTTAACAGGTACGGGGTCTTTAACTACTTCAATAACAACTAACAGTACAGACGCAACTAACCAAGTTGCTACTGCAACTACTTTTACAACTGATGGCTTAGGTACATCAGGTGTAGTAGATTTAACAATCGCTGGTAATACAGTTACTGTTGCATCTGTTGTTACAGCAGGTGATGGTTATAAAGCTGGTGACACTTTAACTTTTAGTAAAAGTGATATCGGTGGATCAACTGATGTTGTTATAACTTTAGTCGCTGCTGATTTAGCAACTTTTGAAGGAAGTGAAACAAACCCTTATCAAATGATACCAGTAGATGATATCATGCTTGTTGAACCTGTTTCAGCTACTCAATGTAAATTAGTTACTAACCTTTGGGATGGTACTGATACAAAAGAGTGGACAGTTACAGTTTCAAATGCACCTGCATCTACTAAAGAACAGCTATGCGCTGATCTAGCAGAAGCTATTAATGAAGCTTCACAAAATGAAAACGAACAACCTGAAGTTGAGTTCTTTAACTTAGCTACAGTAGAAGACGTTGATTTAAGCTAATACAAAAAGTTATCCCCACTTCGGTGGGGACTTTTTAATTTTATTATATATTATGGAAGCAAAAGAAAAAAAGACTCCAGGTAAATGGGAGTATAAAGATAGAAATTACTATTTAATTAATGGAAAAAATCCATTAACGTTTACTATACCTAGTAGACATTCACGTAGATATCCACTTCTACATTTTGATGAAGAATTAGGTTATCAAAGAGAAATAAGATATGCAAGTAATCAACAATCACCTTTTGTAGATGAACAAAAAGGTGAAGTTACTTTAGCACACGTAGTTTTCAAAAACGGTCATTTAATCGTTCCTAAAGAAAAAAGAAACTTACAAGAGTTTTTAGCTATACACCCTCACAAAGGTATATTATTTAATGAGTTTGATGCTGAAGAAGAAGCTGAAGATCAATTTGATTATTTAGAAATGGAAATAGAAGCTATGAATTTAGCTTATGATATGGACGTTGATGAAGCTGAGGCTATATTAAGAGTGGAAGTTGGAACTAGTGTTAATAAGTTGTCATCTAAAGAAATTAGAAGAGACTTATTAGTATTTGCAAAAAGAAATCCTCAACTATTTTTAGACTTAGCTGAAGATGAAAATGTACATCTTAGAAACTTTGGTATAAAAGCAACTGAGCAAAGAATAATAAAACTAGCAGACGATCAAAGAACATTTGCTTGGGCTAGTAATGGCAAGAAATTATTAACAGTGCCATTTGAAGAAAATCCCTACTCAGCACTTGCTGCTTGGTTTAAAACTGATGAAGGACTTGAGGTTTATAAATCAATAGAGAAAAAAATAAAATAACAAGTGATACTAAATAAGGCGGCTATGCGGCCGCCTTTTTAAATAAAAACTATGCCAGGATTTAACAAAATAAATGTTAATACTGTATACCAAACGGTATTAAGTATATTAAACAAAGAACAAAGAGGTTATATTACACCTTACGAGTTTAACAACTTAGCTAATCAAGTTCAACTGGAGATTTTTGAAAGTTACTTTGAAGATCTAAATAGTTTTTTAAAAACACCTATGAATAGTAGTGAATATGCTGATAGAGTTAAATTAACTAGAGAAAAAATAGCAGTATTTGAAACAAGCTCCGGGATTCAAATTACAGGTGGAGTAGGTGATTTATCAACACTTACACCTAAGTTACACAGATTCGGATATATTAGTTATGTAAATGGAAGTAAACTACCTGTTAGATTACAAGAGTTAACACCTAATGAGTTCAATATGGCTAGAAGGTCTACTATAGCTCAACCTACTAGTGATTACCCTGTGTTCTATCAAAACGGTGTAAATATATATGTGTTCCCACAAATAAATAGTACACTAACTGTACCAATACAAAGATATGAATTATTTTATGTGAGAGTACCTAATATAGTTAATTGGGGATATACTGTTAATAGTGTAGGTGCTTATATATATTCTCCTACTGCTTCTACAGATTTTGAAATATCTAATATAGATCAAACCGAAGTAATATTAAAAATACTTGCTTATGCTGGAGTTGTAATTAGAGATAATGAAATTACACAAATGGCTTCTCAAGCAGTTGCAGTACAAGATCAAAAAGAAAAAATGTAAAACATGGGACTAGTAAAAGAAAGTAATTCACAATATTATTCAGGACAAAAAATATTAGATAATACTCTAGGGCTAGGGGTAAAAGAATTTACATTTCCAAATTACAATACTGAGTTAGTTAGCGCTTTTGGATTACCTGAAGTAACACCAGGTGTTCAAACTTACACTAGAATAGGATCTACAAGTAATTTTGAAATATACCATGGTACCGGATCTCCTTTAATTTTTAATAAAATAGATGAAGATAGAATTAGAGTTAAAGATTCAACTAATAATACTATTGAAATAGCTAGTGGTAATGTTGGTTTAACAGATGGTTTTGTTATGTGTCAATTAACACAACCAGCTATAAACTCTAATTATGGTGGCTATAGCTGGATACCATTAAATAGTATTATTGATAACTTTTTATTTGCTTATGTAGGTGAAGATAAAATATTACCAAAGGTAAGACGTAACGATGTTATATTTCATGCCAAACGAACTTTGCAAGAACTTAGTTATGACGTATTAAAAGTAATTAAGTCTCAAGAACTTACTATACCACCAAGCCTTTCTGTTCCTATACCTCAAGACTTTGTGAATCAAGTGGCGTTGTCGTGGGCTGATAGCTCCGGCGTTATGCACCCTATATATCCCTTAACTGGATTGAGTGGCAACCCATATGATTTACCAATACAAGACAATAAAGGTATACCAACTCAAGATTCGTTTGAAAACAATATAGACGCAGATCAATCTATAATAGAAAATAGATGGAAACAAGCAACTAGTCAAGAAATAACTGGAGATTATGATGCTTACAATCAGTCAGGTGTTTTTGATTATGTTTGGTGGAAACAAGCATATGGACAAAGATATGGCTTAAATCCTAGTACGTCTCAAGAAAACGGCTGGTATAGTCTAAACGAAAGAACTGGTAGGTTTTCTTTTAGTAGTACATTAGCTAATAGATGTATAATTTTAGAATATGTATCTGACGGTTTAGCTTATGATGACGATATGAGAATACCTAAAGTTGTTGAAGACGCTATGTACGCTTCTATAATGTACAGTTTACTTTCTGTAAGAAAATTTTCTGACCCAGGTATGTTGCAGTTTTACAAGAGAGAAAAATATGCTAAAACAAGAAACGCTAAAATAAGGTTACAAGATTTTAATTTAGAAACATTAACACAGGCTTTTAGAAACCAGTCTAAGTGGATTAAACACTAATTAAATGCAACAAACTTACAAACATTCTTTCACAGATTCTAAAATGCAAAAGGATCTTGATGCTAGACTTGTGTCTCCACGTGAGTATAGAGACGCGGTTAATGTAGCTGTTTCAAGATCTGAAGGTGCAGATGTAGGAGCATTAGAAAATATTTTAGGTAATAAATTTCTTTCTAGTTTACAATATCCAAATGCTACTGCAGAAACTAGATTTTATATAATAGGTTGGTATATAGATGAAGATCAAGATAAAATATATACATTTGTAACTAATTATAAAGATAATTCTCCTACTAAATTAGAAAGCACGGCAGGTCCTTTGTCGTATCACTCAATCGTAGAAACTGACGTTTTAACTGGAAACTCAAATATCTTAGTTTCTGGTTCTTTCCTAAACTTTTCGGCTAATAGCCCTATAAATCATGTAGATCAAATAGAAACTTTACTATTTTGGACTGATAATAGAAATCAACCAAGACAAATAAATGTTACTACAGCTCGAGCTAATCCTATAGCTTATAATAAAGAGTCAGATGTATCTGTGGCTAAATACTATCCTTATAAGCCAATAAAAATTAAAAGAGAATTTAGTCTTACAAATTGCGTTTTTACAAGTAGAACAGAAGCAGCTAGTATCACTACCCCGGGTTATGACGCTTGGTACGATTACTTTATACTAGAAGACACTCCTAGTCAAGATGTTATAGATAATTTTATAGACAATATAGGTGCTAAAGGTTATGCTGAAGATTCTAATGGTAATAAATATGAGTTTAGAGTAGCATTTTTTCAACAAGCAGGTTTTGATCCAGAAACTGCAGGTGTTGCTTTAAATAACGCTATATTGCCAGCACCTTTTGATAGTTCTAATAATGTACCTGGTAATCCTAATAGGCCTTATTTATTGTTTATAGATAGAGCTTTAAGTACTTCTGTTTTTCCTAGATGGGATGGAGTCAATAACCCTATTCCTGCAAACAATAAGTATAATATAACTTTATTTCAAGAAAATAATAAAGATATAAGCAGCGCGTGGAAACAAGAAGATCAGTTTAAATTAACTTGTTATAACGAAGATTTTTCAGGACCAGGTATAGGTGTACAACTGCTTCCAGATGGAGCTACATACGCTAGTTTAATACCTAGCATGTTTTATTTTGGAACTAGAAGTTGTCCTAATACTAATATTAATGGTGTTTCAGCTTCAGGATATAGCGCATGGGCTTCACCTCCAAGTTCTACTTTTTCTACTTTTGAGGTATTTAGAGTGTTAAACGCTTTTCCAAACAATACTACACAATCTGGTACATTTCCAGCTGGTGTAGAGGGTAAAAATTCATATCTTAGAGTTACTCATCCAAAAATACCTAAACAAAGATATGTTGTCTGTACTTTTCTTCTAACAGCTCCAGTAATACCTTCTGCAACACCAGATAAACTAATAGCCTACTTTGGTGAATATACTAAATTAAGAAACGGTGAATTACAATTTGTACGCTTATACACTGAATTTGGCATTACAGATAATGATGTATTAAGCTTTCATTTACCTAATAAATTTTATAATCAAGATTTTCCAGGTGATCCTGCTTTTTTAGAAGATAAGTTTGTACGTTTTGCTTATAGATATAAATTTAATGATGGTGAATATTCTCTTTTATCACCGTTTACTCAGTCTATTTTTATACCAAAACAAGGTGGTTATTTCCAGAAATATGTAGGTACAAATAAACAATCAGCTTCAAATAACGATGTATTAAATCAAGAACAAGAAGCTGGTGAAAATACTATAGTAAACTTTTTAACAAATGAAGTAACTGAGGTTGCATTAGATATTCCACTACCTACCCAAGTAAACAAACTAAAGTCTATATTAAAAGTTGATGAAATAGAAATTGTATACAAAGAGTCAACGGCTTTAGCTTTAAAAGTCGTGGAAAAATTATCATTAAACGATTTTTCGTCAAACACTAATAAATTTTTAACATACGTATATCAAAGTAGAAGACCTATAAAAACTTTACCTGACAGTGTAATTACTAGAGTTTATGATAAAGTGCCTATTAGAGCAGCTACACAAGCTTCTGCTGGTAATAGAATAATATATGGTAACTTTCTAGACGCACATACTTCACCATTAACTTTAGATTATTTAGTAGGTGTTAGTGCTAAATTCACGCCAGCATTTAACGAATACAATGGTAGTGATATAGCTTATCCTAACCACACTTTAAAACAAAATAGAACTTATCAAGTTGGTATAGTTCTACAAGATAAGTATGGTAGATCTAGTGATGTAATATTATCCTCAATAAGAGATACAAGCTATGAGGAAAATTCAGGTCCATTTGCAAATAACCCTTGTGTATTTGGTGGATCTACTATTTACTCTCCGTATTTTGATAATGTAACTGAACCAGATGCTAACGGTACAAACATGCAAAATCCTAGAACAGGTTTAGTAGATTGGCCAGGTGATTCATTAAAAGTATTATTTGCTAATACTATACCTAATGTAATTTCAACTAATGAAGGTTATCCTGGTTTGTATGATAACTTAATAACAATATTAGAATATTCAGGCGCAGGAGCTTCAGATCCGGGTATGACTGGATTATTTTCTATGGGCTTTAGTTCTTCAGTAGGATTTATAGAAGATGTTAAGGTGGGTAACTTTATACAATGGTTAGACACTTCTGTTGATACAGAGTATGAGTTTGAAATAGCAGCTATTAGTGTAGCAAACAACACTCTATATGTTAAAGACAATGTAGATGTTAGTTTTCCAGGTGTAATAAGTCCTAATACTAGAATGAATATTATGGAAAGAAACGAAAATGGTTTCTATTCATATAAGATGGTTGTAAAACAAACCGAGCAAGAGTTTTATAATGTTTATTTACCTAGTTTATTAAATGGTAAACCTATAATAAAACCTTTCAAACTAGAAGTAAGTGGTACATTTGGTACGGGTACAGTTAATAATACTGTAACAAATCCTGCTGCTGATCCTAGAACTTTCTTGCTGTTGGAAGGTATGAACTTTACCGTAGGTGGAACAGAGTTTACTATTACTAATATTTTAAATGATGAAAATTTTGTGTATACTCCAGCGACAAGCTTTACATCTACACCTAATGTTGAGTTCTTTACTAAGTCTTCTAAAAATATAATTAATGTAACTACTTTATTGACTGATAATGCAAATAAAGTTCCACCAGGTTTAATTGAGACAACGCCTGTTCAGCAACAATACTCACCAAGTAACACAACTTTATATCCTAGAGTTGCGATTCAAGAAGGTTATACAGCTACTAATCCTTTCTATACAGGTGTTACTAGTCAAAATATACCTATATTTCCTGGTAGAAGCGATATGAAGGTAAGAGCTGTAGGTAATTTCTTTGCTTTAAACACAGACGCAAATACAGCTGGTCTATACGAAGCTAAATCAGATCCGCCATCTGCTAATATAGAAAATACATTTAGACTTGGTAGAGATGCAGAAACAGTTAAACCTGATAGTATAGAACCTTTAGTATTCACTGCTTATGAAACTAATCCAGTTAAATCTGCAATAGAGATATATTGGGAAACTGGAACTAGTGGATTGATAAGAGATTTAAATAATTCTATATTAGACGATACAACTGTTCCGTTTGCTTTAAGTCAAAATTTAGAAGAATTAGCTTACTCTGAAAGTATGGATAGAACAGGTGCTATTAATACTAGAAGAATAGGTGCTCCATTTCAAATATTAAATATTAATAGTGTTGTTGTTCCTATTACTTCTGCTAAGTCTATTAGTTTAGTAGACATAACTAATCAAGATGGTTCGTTAGCATATAATGTATCTAACAGTGTATTAACTCTAGTAAATCCTACTTTAGATCCTACATTACCCGCAAATACTCTATCTATATGCCAATCTTTTAACAATAATTTGTATTTTGGTGAAGTAGCTGTTAACAACTTTTTAAAAGGTATTCTTAGAGTGGAAGTAGAAAATCCATTATTAAATATATATGACTTTCCTTTTGAGATAAAATTAAGAAATGTAACTCCACAAACAGGTTATTGTGAAAACGCTGCGGGAGCTCGTATAGTTTTAAATAATAACAGTGGTACTAGTGAAACAGAGATAGGTGTTTCTAATGTTGCTGGTTGGAATAGAGCTGACACTATGGGTACTTTTGGTGCTACTAATGGAACTAGTTTAAACAATGGTACTAATGCTTATAAAGAAATGGATATTGATGTTTATTATGATAGAGGTGGTGGAGAAGTAGTTAGAATTTCTGAAGATTGGTTTGGTATTGAAGTACTACCTTATATTAATCCTAACTATCCTATTTATGGCTCAAACAATGCTGGGTTTATATTAAACATTAGTGATGTAAATAAGAAAAGTGATAGTAGCACTTGGCCAGCTGAAACTCAAGTTCAGGTTATTGCTAAAGACGCAAACGGATCAGGTGATAGATTTAGAATTGGCTTGTATCTTTTAAGTATAAGTTATTAAAAATAAGTGATAATATATTATGGCAACTATTATAGAAGTAGAATATTATAATTCGGTTTGGTTAAAAAGAATACTAACACCAGAAACTAAATATCAAATAACACCAGACACTGTTACAGGTCCTACTTTTACTCCTAGTAACATACTTAAAGGTGGTGCAGGCACATCTCCAAGGCGTGGTGTTTTTCCATTGTCAAATGTATATGCTAATCCACAAACTCAAAATATGACTGTTGCTGTTCCAGGTAATACTGATACTGTAATATCAAATGGCACTTCTAATACTAAAGAAAATTTTTACTTAGAAGACATGTATATTAAAGGAGGCTTTAACAATACTTCTATGGATTTTGGTGCTAGAGCTTTCTTAGATAGAGAAGAGCCAATACAACAAGATAGATTTGCTGCTTTAATATATTCAGGAGTGTTTAATTCTAGAACAGGCGTAAATAGAACTAATGAGTTTCCTGTAGGTGAACAAATAACTAAATCAGCTAATCCAGATAATGGTAGTATTCAAAAGCTTTATGCTGAAGAAAACAACCTACTGGTATTACAAGAAAATAAATGTAATAGAGCTTTAATAGATAAAGACGCTATATTCTCTGCAGAAGGTGGAGGTACGGTAACTACTTCAAAAGCTGTAATAGGTCAGATAGTTCCTTACGCAGGAGAATATGGAATTAGTAGAAATCCAGAGAGCTTTGCTATATATGGTTTTAGAAAATATTTTAGCGATAGAAATAGGTCAGCTATATTAAGATTATCTCATGATGGTATTACTGAAATATCTGAGTACGGTATGCGTGATTGGTTTAGAGACAACTTAGATCCTTTAAATGATAACATAACAAATACTTTTAAATTTACTTTAGGCAAATCAAAATGGAATAAAGATGAAAGTTGGATATGTGTAAGTAATGAAACAGACAGATTGACAATGGAATTACCTTTAGGATCTGCACTATACTTACAGGATGCTACTCTTGGTGAGGTGTTTGTTGGTTATGTACAAGAAATAATAGATCTTAACGATGGTAGTTCTTATCCGATACAAATTAAAATAGATAGAATTATAACTTTAAATAGTGCTATAGGAATAGAGAAATCTTATGTTTTAAACTATAATAGAAGTTATGTTAAAGGTGGTTATGATATTTACAACAAGCAGTATGTAGTATCACTACAGTATAATGGTAATGCTGGTAATGTAAGTGAAGATAACACTTTTTATACTTTAGGTTTTGATGAAACAACTAAAGGTTGGACTAGCTTTTATACTTATAGATATGAAGAGCTAGGTAGCTTGAAAGGTAATGTGTACACTACATTTAGAAAACCTATTGATGCTCCTAATTCTACTTCTACTAGTAACAGTGGCTTATGGTCGCAATACAGCGATCAAGTAAATAGAGGTAATTTTTACGGTGAAGATAATCCTTCAACTGTCACGTTTGTAGCTAATCCTAATCCATCTATACAAAAGAACTTTTTAGCTATAGACTATGAAGGTAATAGCGGTTGGAAGGTTGTTAGCATGACTTCTGATGAAACAGGCTTTGATAAAGAATGGTCAGGTGGTGTACCGTTGAGTACTTGGAAACTATATTTTGATACTACAAATTTAATAAGAAGTTATTATGAAGGACAGTACGATGGACTTGGCAATACAGGATCAGCCGCTAGTCCTCTTAATCCACCGTTATTACACGCTGGGTTTGATAGAAAAGAAAACAGATATGTAGCTAACTTAATTAATAATAGTTCAGCAATGCCTGGTGAAGTGCAATTTGGAGATCAAATGAGTGGTATAAAAGGTTTTTATTCAGAAGTAAAAATGAGTACAGATACTACTACAGATCCAGGTGGTTTTAAAGAACTATACACAGTAGGTTTAAGATACAGTGTATCATCAATGTAATTAAATATGAATATAAGAAAATTAACAGAATCTGATTATGAGGTTCTAGAAGCATGGTGGAAAGCATGGAAGTGGCCACCAATTGAAAAAGACTTTTTACCAGACAATGGAACTGGTGGATTTGTTATAGAAAAACAAGGCACTATGATAGTTGCTGGATTTGTTTATATAACAAACTCTAAGGCAGTTTTACTCGAATGGATTATATCTAATCCTGAATATAGAGAAGATGACAGAGACATGGCTATAACATGTCTTATAAGCACGATTGAAAAGATAATTAAAGAATGGGGATATAAATATATATTTAGTATAGGTAGAACAAAAGCATTAATAGATAAACACAAAGATTTAGGGTATCATGTAGATGATACGCCATCACATGAAATAACAAAAATTTTAAATTAATAATTATGGCAGTAGCAACAGGAGTATTAATAGCAGGAGGTGTCGCAGCGGCAGCAGGTGCGACAAGTAGTATCATTGCTGCAAACAAAGCTAAGAATGCTAGAGACGCTCAGTTAAATCAAGCAAACATATTACAACAACAGCTAGATGATCTTGAAGCATCAAGACCTAAGTTTAAAAATCCTTATGAGAATCTAACTAACTCGTTTGAAAACTTAAATAATCCCTACGCTAATTTAACTGTATCTACTGAAGCTGCCAGGATACAGGCTGAGGAAGCAGATATAGCTTTAGCTAATAGCTTAGATCTAATGCAGGAACAAGGTATGGGTGCTGCTGGTGCTACAGCTTTAGCTCAAATGGCTTTGAAAAGTAAAAGAGGTATTGCTTCTACAATTAATGCTCAAGAAACTCAAAATAAAAAGATGGCTGCTCAAGGTCAAGCAAACGTAGATAAACTAAAAGCAGAAGGCCAACAAAAGTTAGACTTTATGAAAGCTAAAGGTGACGCTATGGAACAGCAAGACGCTATTAGTTGGCATCAACAAAAATTAGATAGAACAGCTGGTTTAATGGATAACGCTAGACAACAAGCAGCAGATAATGACGCAGCTAGAAACGCAGCTATAGTTGGTATAGGAACTTCAATAGCTCAAGGAGCAGGTATAATAGCTGGAGGATTTGGTCCTAAATCAAATTCAACACCAAATACATAGATATGGCATATAACAGACCCCAAAGAATTATAGATAAAAGTTTTGACACTTTTGTAAGAGCTACTAAGGAGTTTAATTCTAAAGTAACTAATAGCATGCAAGGTATAGCTAATAGTGTTATGAAACAGAAGAGAGATCAAGATGCTTTGACAGAAAAACAAGATGATCTAGAAAGCGAAATGCTAGACAAAGCTAACTCGTTTGGTAGTACTGGTGATGCTATGCTTGATGAAAATATTGTAGGTTTTTGGAATGATAAGGTAGAAGAATACTTTAGAATAAAAAACGCAATGCAAAGAGGTGATATAAGTAGGAGAGAAGGTAACTTAGCATTAAAAAGAATAGAAGGTTTACCAGCTCAATTTAAATCTCAAGCAAATTATTTAGCAAATCAAGTATCATTATATAACGATGTTTCTGGTTTAAAAACAGGAGCACCGGGATCTATAAGTTCTGTTAGCTCACAAGAAAGTCAACAAGTTCTTAGAACAATGTCTGAAGGCGGTAATGTTCAAATAGTAGAACGTGGTGGTGTATTATACTATTATACTCCAGATACTGTAGATGAGAATGGAAACGTCATTAAAAAAGGAGCAATGTTAAATGGTTCTGAACTAGTTGCTAATCAAGCTATAAATAAAAATCTATTTGAAACAATACAAGATATATCACCAATGGAAGAACAGTTGTTTAATAAAAGTTTAAACACTGACGATATAGTAGATGAGACTTTTATACAAATGAAAGTAGAAGAGAAAGATGGTAAAATATACAAAAGTAGAGTGATTAAAGATCCTGAAGCAGCGCAAACGGCAATACTAGAAAGTCCAATGATGAATGCTATTATCAACGATAAAAGCATGATGACAACTTATTTTCAAGATGTTATTCCTGACGCAGGAGAAGATGGTTATTCTCTATCTGAGTTTTATAACAGCGATGAAGGTAAAGCTATGCGTGATGCTGGTATTACAGAAGAAGAATTTGTAAATAGTCGATGGGGTGAAATGGTAGGCGAACCTGATGATCCTAAAAACGAAGCGCTTGCATCTGGTCAAGAACAAGCTGCTAGAAAATGGATTGCTAATGATACATTAAATAAGTTTACTCCAGGTTTAAATAGTATAAAAGGTAATTACTTTAGTATAGAAAACAAACCTAAAAAAGAAAAATCTAGTGGTGATGATAAAAATAAACCATATGAATATGGTAAAGGAGTTGGAGATCAAGTACAAACAATGGGTGGTGCTTATGAAGATACTATTGAAATTGCTGATGAGCTATACGCTGATCCAAATACTCCACCAACTACTCAACAAATATACGAGTCATTAATAAATAATCCAGCTATAGACGAAACAGATAACGATTTTTATATGGGTGATGGTACTCCAGATGGTGGTAAATTAGGTGTATTATATCACGATAACGTTCCTGTATCTATGGGTAAGTTTAAAACTAAAAAGGCTTATGAAGATTATGTTTTTAGACAAATAGGTATGAAGCCAGAAACTATAGGACATTTTAGAAAAGAAAATCCACCACCAAAATATCAACTTACTGAGGAAGATAAAAAGAAAATAGCAGCTGCTAAACCAGGAGAGTCAATAACTTTAGGTAACGGAAAAACAATTAGAAAAACCAAAAAATAATATTATGGGTAACGGAAACGATTGGGTGCCAGAAGGATTTGAATTAGTAGAAGATGAACCTACTAATGCCTCTTTTGAAATACCTGAAGGCTTTGAACTAGTAGAAGAAGAAGAAAAAGAAAAACCTATTACCGAAGGGGTAGCTCCAGCAGCTACTCAAGGCGAGCCAGAAGTGTCAGCAGAAGATATGGTGGCCAATGATATTAAAAATTTAGAAACAACCTTGTATGATGAGAAAGTAGTTGCTGCTGCCAATGCTGATGCAGCTGAGTTAGAAGCTGCTCAAAAAGCAGAGGAAGAATATGAAGGAAGTGCTAGAACAAAAAGAGTAAGAGATGAAAAACTACAAGATTCTAAACAATACCAAAAAGCTTTAAAAGATGGAGGGTATGTAGACAAATCATTTGACTATAAGCATGTTGAAATAACTCAACCTGATGGAAGTATTAGAACATACCCTTATTCTGAGGTAGCTGCTAACTATGGAGACGTAGATGAATATGTTAAAAGATGGCAAGGTAAAGCTAGAGTAGTAGATAACACACCTCAAGAAGTACAAGAAGAACAAGGCTTTGTTGATGGCAAAGATCAAGTAAGTAAAGAAACTCAAGCTAGAATAGAAAAAGAATCTGCTGATAGAAAAAAGAGAATAGAAGAATTACAAAAGAAAAAAACATCGAGAGAAAATCAACTAAACAGTTTAGAAGCTAAGAAAAAATACAACGAAGAATATTTAGCCTCTAAAATACTAGATAAAGAAATTTCTAGAATAGACGAAACCTCTGACTATTTTAAAGAACACTTAGGTAAAAATATATATGAAAACTTAAGTGAAGCTATAGACGCAGAGAGCATGTTTGGTTTTGATGAAGACGAATTAATAGATATAATAGATAACAATAAAGATGAAGCTAAAAAATATTTAGATAAGTTTTTTAAAGGCGATAAAGAGTTTTACGAAAAATGGAAAAACTATTATAATAGTGATGGAGAAGATTATGATTTTAATTGGACTAAAAATTATTTAGGTGATAAGCTAGTAAAACAAAATTTAAGAGACGCAAAAGGTAAGTATAATGAAATGTTTCATTATGAAAGAGAACACACTCCTGAACAGCGAAGAAGAATTAATGAGTTTCAATATGAGAATTTACTAGGTGTAGATGAAGTAGCAGAAGCTAGAAAAGCCCACAATGAAGAGTCACAAAGATTACAAGAGATAGGACAAGACTGGGTTGTTGATGAAAACAGAGGGCAAAAAATATACAGTAGAAAAGTAAATAAAGTTAGAGATAATTTTGGTTTATTACAGCGAGAAGATATAGCTGTAATGCATGATCTTTATGGTAATGATACAGAAGGTAAGTACGCGGAAGGACAGTATGGTGTAGATACTCCCCTGTCAAGAGATGAGTTAAAAGCTTTGTCATTAAAAGCAGAAGAAAAAATTCAACAAACAAATACTCGTTTAGCTGAGGATTTTGCAACATACCAAAGGCAAGCTGACGAGTTAGAAGCAGACTTCGCACCTTATAGAGATAATATAAATGCGTCATTAGAAGTTATAAAAGAACTTGAAGCTAAAGGTATAAGTTCTACTTCTTCTAAAGAAGATATTGAAGCGTATAACGCTGCTATACAAAACGTGAAAGATCAACAAGCAGAAATGCTAACTTCAGGTCTTTATCAAAGAGAAGAAGATTTAGTTCAAACATATTCAGATCTAAAAGTTGCTAATGATAGATTAATGGCTCAAGCAGATTTAACTGGTGATTTAAGTTTAGCTGTAGATGCTTCGTTAAAAGATTATAGTAACATACACCGTATGGGATTACAACTTGAAATAGGATTTTTAGGTAGTGGCGCTATGATGCTAGGTAGTATTACAAAAGGTGTTGGTGATGCTATAGCTTGGGGTACTGATGTATTTACTGATGCAAGCGACGAAGAAGTTCAAGATCTTTACGATCAAGCTGACAAAATAAAAGGTGTAGCTACAAACTACAATGCTAGATTACAAAATGCTCTAAACAACGAGTATACTAGAAACATTACAGTAGATGACGCTAGTTGGAGTACGTTAGATACTTATATGGGTCAAATGTTTGCTAACAACTCTCCTTCTATATTGACAACTTTAATGACTTTACCAATGGGTGGTCTTGGTGGTTTAAGTTCTGGAGCTGCTCGAGGTACATTAGCTTATAGAGCAGCAGCAATGAGAGCACAAATGCAGGCTGCAAGACTTTCACAAGGTTTATTTTTTATGCAAGGCTACGGTGGTAAAATGGCGGACTTAGAAATTACTACATTAAACGCAGAGCAAAAAATAGCTGACTTAAATAAAATGATTGCAGATTCTACTACAGAATACGAAAAGAAAGGTTATCAGCAACAACTAAATGAATTAAACAGACAAGTTAGTATACCACAGTGGCAAAGAACCACGTCAGCTATGATAGGTGGTTTATCTGATATGTACATGGAAAAGCTTGGATCTTTAAGCTATGTTAATAAGTTTACTAGAATAGCACCAATATCAGGAAGTAGTACGTTTAAAAAAATGATGTATAGTGGTTTAAACACAGGTTTAAACTTAAGCAAGGAGATTGGTGAAGAAGTTGGTGTACAAATAATTAATAACGCTTCTGACAATATATTTTTAGGTGAAGACAAAAGTTTATTAGACGGTATAAATGAAGACTTCTTAGTTAATACTGCTTTTACGTCATTAGCTATACAAGGCCCGGGTATGGGTGGTAATGCTTATAATATTATTAGAGATGAGGTTACTAACCAAGTTGATAGAAAAAAGACAATACAAAGACGTAACGAGTTATTTAGAATAGAAAATGAACTAGCTAATAATAGAACTAAATTAACTAAAAAAGAACAAAGAAAATTAGTTGATAGAAAAAGAGCTATTATAAGAGCAGAAGCGATGCAAGACGTTATGACAACTCAAAAGCTAGCTCGTATGAGTACGTCAGATAAAAAAGCTTTATTTGAGTTAAATAGAAAACGTAGAAAAGCTTACAACAATATAAGAGCAGAAGCAGCTAAAGGTTCTAGTAAAACTTCAAGAGATAGAAAAGATAGATTAGTATCTGAATATAAAAAGATAGATGAGCAAAGAAATAATTTGTTAAGTCAGGAAGCTAGAGCAAGAGAAGAAGCTTCAAAAGATAATTTTGATCCAGCACAACATGCATACAACTTAGGTTTAAATGATTTTTATACTGATGTTGTAGCTATGAATCAAGAGATGAAAGGTAATAAGTTAATACGTTTTAACTCTGAAAACAAACCTAACATAGAAAGTTTAACAAACCAATACGGTAAGGAAACTGCTGAAGCTATAATGAAATCTTACGAAGGCGGTAACAACGCCGCTAACGTTCCAGGTACCAATGATATTATTTTATTTCAAGATAATATAGATGTCAACATGCAGAATACTAAAATGCAAACTGAATCTGAAATAGCAGCTGTAGCACCTATGCATGAGTTATTACATATTCAAAATAGAAATGCTGGTGTTGTTAAAGATGGTGTTGTTGTTGAGCAAGCTAAAGTAGCTATTGAGCAACTTGATGCTTCGATGAAAACTAACTTAGACATTGGAAAAATTACTCAAGAACAATACGATAACTTTGTTAAAAGAAAAGAAGGATATACTACTAAAGATGGTGTCAATGTTGAGGAGTTATTAAATTTATATGGAGACTTTGTAAACATTGGAGTGTTAACACCTAGCAGTTTAAATGGTATGTATGGTATTAAAAATACTTTATCTGCGTTAGTTAATAAGTTTAATCCTACAAATCAAGCTTGGTTGTTTCCTATGCAGACAGGTAAAGATGTATTTGGTTACTTACAAAGTTTTAGAAAGCAAGCTGAAAAAGGTAAAGTTGCTATAGATCAAGAGGAAGAAAAGAAAGAAGATGGTATAGTAGAATCTTCTAACCTACAAGAAATGGCAAAAGATTTTGATATGTCTAAGCCATCTGGTAGAACTAGATTTTTAAATGAAAACTTAGCTAAAGATAAAGATGGTAATTTTGTAACTGATATTACCAAATCTAAACTAGGTCAAGATATAGGTGGTATAGTAGAAACTACTACTAGAAGACTTTATGATAAAGTACCTGCTGATCTCAGACAAGGCGTAACAAGAGATGACTTTAAAAATGATTTAACTACTTTAGCTAGTACACTAATTCAACAAGAGTTTGATCCTAGTAAACAAGACTTAGATAAGTTCTTAAGTAATAGGTTAAATTTAAGAGCAAACAAGCTAGCAACAGATACATTTGGTCAAGAGTTTACAGATGATATTACAGAAGCAAGAGATATAGCTGCAGAAGAAACAGCTGATATAGTTAAAGATGATAATAAAAAAGTAAATCAATCTCAAAGAGGTATTAGACTAAAGAACAGATTACAGACAAATGAAGAACAAGCTGAAACATTAAAGCAAGCTGTAGATCAAATAAAATCTGAAATAAATAATTTACCTATAGATCAATTAAATTTTAAAACACTAAAAGATTTAGCTACAGATAAAGTTCAAGAACTTTTTGGTATAGTACCTAAACCAGGTAACCTAACTAAAGGTGATGTTGCTAACGCTCAAAACTTTATTAATAAAAATGTAGAAGCATTAATGACTATGCTACCTGAAGGAGCAACTCCAAGTGGTACTTCTACAGGTGTTCAAAAAGTTCTATTAGACAAGCTATATAGAAAAACAGATAGAGCTGCAATGGCTAAAACAGGTAGTAAAGCTGGTTTACCTGTGCAACAAAAACGTAATGATATAACTCAAGCTGAGTTTAAAGAGATATTTGGTATAACACCAGCAGGAACACCTAATGTTAGTGATCGTAATACTAGTGCAAGGATAAAAGCTTTAGTTGCTCAGACAGAACGTATGTTAACTAATCAAGAGGTTAGAGCAGCGTTAGAAAAAGAAGGTCGAGATATTCCACAAGCTTTAGCAGAAGGAAAAGCTGAAGTAATGTTTTCTATAAGTTTAAATAATATAACACCAGAGCAAAGAGAACTATATGATAAACTCTCTAATGCTAGATCTATAAACGATGTAGCTAAGATATTAAACTTAGGAGATGTTACGGTAAATGAAAAAAACAGAGTAGCTAAGCAAATGGAAATATTAAAAGCTATAGTAGATCACAAGCTAAGTGTTAATGTTTTTAAAGCTGCTATGCCTGCTTCATCAGGTGCTGTTAGAATGAGAGTTGGTAAAGTACCAACATTAGATAAGTACTTAGCTGACAATAATATTAAAGGTGTACCCGGTGATGTTTGGTATAAGTTAACTAATGGTAAATTTGCTAAAGGTGTTTATAAGGGAAAAAATGCTAAAGGAGTAAAACAATTTGGACCTCCCGTAGATAGCGATGGTAATCCATTAACTAATTTAGTTGCTCAAAGAGGGAGGTTGTATTATGGTGTTACAGATCCAGCTTATATAGAAGCACTTGAAAAAACTAGAAATGATACTCAAAAACCAAAAAGAATAAGGGTTAAAGGTGTTATAACTCAAAAAGAGTTTAATGCTAATAGAGCTCAGAGCGATATGAACATGGATATACTAGAAGATGTAGCATTACAACTAGGTAATGCTGTTAAAGCTGGTATGAATCCTGCTATTGCCGCTTTGATTATAGCTCAAGGATATCAAGCTACAGCTGGTCTTATTAAGATAGCTGCTAGATTTGATAATGTTTCTGATGTTATGGAGTACGGTAAATCTAAGAAACAAAGAACAGGTGAGAAGTATAGAGAAGAACACAACCCACCCGCTTCTGTAATAGGTGCTACATTGATAGGAGCTATTGTAAACAAAAACGTAGAAGAGATATTTCCATTTATTAGAAAGAATTATTCTCAAACACAATTGTCTAAAGCTGCTGATGAGATGTTAGACATGGCTAAGCTAGATGCTACTATACCTACTGGTTATAGTATATTTAATAATCCTATAATAAGGTTAGCTGCCGCAGGGATAAACACTAATGTTATAACAAATTTAATTAGTGGTAAGTCAATGATGGCTGATTATGGTTTAGATGTACCTAATAATTTAAAGAATAATACAGCTGTTGTAGAGTTACAAAACAAATTAGTAGCAGAAGTAGAAAATGGTAAGTCAATAGAAGATGCTAAAGCTGAGCTAGATGCTTTCTTACCTTTAGCCCCTGACATGCAAGAGTCTGCTAATGAAAATGTTCCTTTACTTAATGAATCTAAAGTGTTAAATGTTAATGACAACATGACACCTGATGAATTACTTAGTAAAGCAGCTACTATAGATGAAGCACTACGTTTAGCTAGAAAAGATAAAAAGAAAATTAAAAAGATCCGAGTGTTTGATTTTGACGACACGTTAGCTAGAACTAATAGTATAGTTTATTATACTAAAAAAGATGGATCTCAAGGTGAATTAACAGCTGAACAATTTGCTAGTGATGGAGCTAGGCTTGTACAAGAAGGAGCTGTAATGGATTTTTCAGATTTTAATATAGTAAGAGATGGGTCTCGTGGCCCATTGTTTAAGGTAGCTCAAACAATAAGAGATGCTAGAGGTAATGAAGATCTTTATGTATTAACAGCTAGAGCACCACAAGCTCAACAAGCTATATACGAGTTTTTAAAAGCTGAAGGTTTAGAGTTTAAAATAGAAAACATAGTTGGCTTAGGTAATTCATCTGGTGAGGCAAAAGCTAATTGGATAATAGATAAAGCAGCAGAAGGTTTTAATGATTTTTATTTTGCAGACGACGCTTATCAAAACGTTAAAGCTGTTCAAGATGCTTTAAGTGTTATTGATGTTAAGTCAAAAGTTCAACAAGCTATTTTAAATGAAAGTAAAAATCTAAACAATGACTTTAATAAAATACTAGAAGAAAGATCTGGTATAGGTAGAGAAAAAACATATTCTAGATCTAAGGCTCAAGTTGTAGGTAAAAGAGTTGGTGGTTTTAAATTTTTTATACCTTACTCAGCAGAAGACTTTCAAGGTCTTATTTATAAAACATTGTCTAAAGGTAAGCTTGGTGAAGAACAAATGGCTTGGTATAAAAAGAACTTGTTAGATCCATATGCTAGAGCTATGGAAAACTTGTCTAAAGCTAGACTACAATTAATGCAAGACTTTAATACTTTAAAAAAGAAACTAAATGTACCTGCTAACTTAAAAAAGATTAATGAGTCTGGTTTTACAAACGAACAAGCTGTAAGAGTTTACTTATGGAATGAGACTGGTAAAGATGTACCTGGTTTATCTCAAAAAGATTTAAAAGAATTATTAGATATAGTAAATAATAATCCTACTTTAAAAACTTTTGCAGATCAAATACTTAAAATAACTAAAGGTGATGGTTATTCTAACCCTGGTGAAAGCTGGTTAGCAGGTACTATAACAACAGATCTTATAGATGTTATAAACGATGTTAAGAGACCTAAGTATCTAGCTGAATGGCAACAAAATTCTGATATAATATTTAGTGAACAGAACTTAAATAAGTTAGAAGCTATATATGGACCTAAGTATAGAGAAGCAATGGAGAACATGCTTAGTAGAATGAGGTCGGGTAAAAATAGATCTTTCACTGGTAGTAGACTAAGCAATAGAGTATTAGATTATATTAATGCTTCAAATGGAGCTATAATGTTTTTTAATATGAGATCTGCTATACTTCAAACTATATCTAGTGTAAACTTTATGAATTGGAGTTTTAATAATCCTTTAAAAGCAGGCCAAGCTTTTGCTAATCAACCTCAGTACTGGAAAGACTTTATGGAGTTAATGAACTCTGACTTTCTTAAAGACAGACGTAATGGACTACGTATAAATATATCTGAGAGTGAAATAGCTGATGCTGCTAAAACTTCAGGTAATAAAGCCAAAGCTGTTTTAAATTATATACTTGAAAAAGGTTTCTTACCTACACAGTTTGCTGATAGCTTTGCAATAGCTACAGGTGGTGCTACATTTTATCGTAACAGAATAAATGATTTAATGAAGAACGAAGGCATGTCTGAATCTGAAGCTAAGGTAATAGCAATGAGAGAGTTTAGAGAGATATCAGAAGAGTCTCAACAGTCTAGTAGACCTGATAAAATTTCACAACAACAATCAAGTGATTTAGGTAGATTAATATTAATGTTTGCTAACACGCCAATGCAATATGCTCGTATACAAAAAAGAGCATTTCAAGATTTAATAAACGGTAGAGGAGATGCTAAGTCTAATGTAAGTAAAATAATATACTACAGTGTTGTTCAAAACTTAATATTTAATGCGTTGCAACAAGCTTTATTTGCTATAGGTTTTGGCGATGATGATGAAGAGGATAAAGAAAAAGAAAAGTATTTTGACACTGCAAATGGTATGGCTGATTCGTTCTTAAGAGGTTTAGGTATAGCTGGAGCATCTGTATCTGTTGTTAAAAACTTCTTGTTAGATATATACGAAAGATCTGGTAGATCAAGACCAGAATATGTAGATAGTGTTTGGAAGTTAATGCAGTTCTCTCCACCTATAAGCTCAAAGATATCTAAAATTAGACAAGCGTTATGGCAGTTTAATAGCAAGAAAAGAAGAGAACAGATATCAGAGATGGGACCTTTTAATATAGACAACCCAGCTTATGAAGCTAGCGCTAAAGTTATATCAGCTACAACAAACGTACCTTTAGATAGAGTTTTACAAAAGTATGATAATATTAGTCAAGCTATGGCAGAAGAAACAGAGTGGTGGCAAACTGTAGCGATGTTAGCTGGTTGGCCATCTTGGCAGTTAGGAGTTGAAGATCAAGACACTGTTAAGACTACTGGAAAGTCAAAGTCAAAAGTTAAAACTAGAAAAAGAAAAATAAGAAAACGTAAACCAAAACGTTAGGAACAAAAAAAATGGGCACCATACCCAAAGTTCCTGTAACCAAAAAGGGAGGCCGCAAGACCTCCCTTTTATTATTTAGCAGCTACAATAGCCGTT